>Ga0214545_1000013_pt1 | contig 186462 bp, 115 predicted proteins | sample CNSS4metaG_FD_160064 | JGI IMG/M metagenome (GOLD analysis project Ga0214545, IMG submission 160064) | Root nodule microbial communities from cowpea collected in UCLA plant growth center, Los Angeles, California, USA - CNSS4 | ecosystem: Host-associated > Plants > Roots > Nodule | place: USA... | reverse complement strand
TGTATATATATATATATATATATATATATATATATATATATATATATATATATATATATATATATATATATATATATATATATGGGCGTCCAAAAATTGGTATCCGCATAAAAAACTCGCAACGACTAAGAAATGGATAATGAAAATGGATACTCGTGGATAATGGGTACGAGTATTTTTTATATTTGCATGTTAACGGGGTGAGTACAGATATTATAGTATTCGTACCGTAGATACCCCTATTTGCTATACTCTAATTAAAATAAAAAAAAAATAAAAAAATATTAAAATATTAACACATTGATTTTGAATGAGTTAATTTTATCAATTGGTCTTAAAACATCTCCATTTATTTGTAAACTGTCATTCAACACTATTTAAATAAGTTGCTTGACCTTTGTTTGAAATTTATAAATGTTATACATTGTATTTTTATTTGAATTTATAGTTCAAATTTGTTGTTAAATATTATTATTTTTATGTAAATACCCATAGATATCCGTGAATATTAAAAAAAATATGCGGATACCCGTACGAATATAGATACGGGTACGGAATGAATATTTAGCTAGCGAATAAAGCATGAAGGAACTACTACTCGTACCCTCCCTTCCCCGTTGACATCCCTTTATATATCTAACTCTAAAATTTCATGTTTCTTTGAAGTTAGAAATAAAAGAATATCTTCGGTATCTATTTTTAGAAGAAAATTATAGAAAATTAGTAGAAGATCGTTTAAAGCATACAATACTTTGATACGATGACTTAACAAGTATTATCATGATGATTTTGGTACAGTGAAAGTTTTAACACTAATAACAATAACTATGGTGATAGAAAATATAAAAAAAATTATAACAAAAGCAATAACTATAGATGAATTAATCTTCCCGTTTCAAATTTTAAATAACTTTAAAATAATAATTTGCGCAAACCATTTCATTAGAATTAGATTGTGATTGATTTAAGACTGCCTTTAAAATTCAACACCATTTTACTAAAAAATAACATCATTTTTTTTCACTCTCCACCTAGCATGTTAGTATCAAATATAAGTACTTTTTATGTGGGATTTTGGAACATATAATAATTTATTCTATATATTAGTAAATAAATATGGTCACCTTATTAACTTTCTCTTTTAACCCAAAAGCTTTCTCTAAGCCTATGGCGGACCGTTCTACTGGTTTTACTGCTTGAACACCTTGTTAAATTTTCAAAGAATTTAATTAATTTATTAAAAATATCATAAACTAATATTTAAAAAGAATAGAAGGATAAGATGCATTCAAAGAACTCTCTCATGTCCCACTTAACTCTTATCCTTTGCTGTAACAATCAGAGCTACCAAATAGGTCAATAACATGTTTCAAATCTGTTGAGTTCATTAGTCAAAATATAAAAAGTATGTTTGACTTTTCTCCAAGTTATCTAAATGAATTTTTGTGTAAATCTTTATGTTTTAACTTTTTTTTTAAAAGGATGTTGTTTAACATTTTAATAATATACAAAATATTGTAATTAAAATATTTCAAAATCATTAATAACACCAACTGAACTTTCATTACAATTACATATAGGTAACGTTCAATGCTCTCATTTCAACTTATTATGTCTTTTTCATTTCTAGTGTCGATGAAAGTCTGTGAACTTTTCTAAAAGGCAGTGCATGTAATTTATCTTTTGACAATGTTCAAGTGGTATAGAATATACAAGTCTTTGTTTCAAATCAGATAATTATTCTTTATTTGCAACAATGGCCATCAGATAGATAATCATTCTTTATTGCTGGAGATAATATATTTGTGTTATGATTATTGTGAAATTCTCAAAATTGTAGTGTTGTCCGTCGTTGGAAGACGTGACTTTTATGACTTTAAAAATTTTAGATAATTTAGTTTATTAATATTTACCAATTTTGATTTTTTAAATAAATATATGTAATTTTAGTTTTAATTTATTACTAATATTAAATAAAAAATTTATTATTGATAAACATCTAAAAGTCTAAAAATTAAGAACATATAAACAATATATAATTCAATAGAATTTGAAGAAAAAAAAATATTTATTAAAAACCGTTACCTATATTATTAACAAACATAAATTAAAAAATATGTTCATATCAAATAAACCAAAAATTGTATACCTCTAAGACTACTATTAAAAAGATATGAAACGAAAATAAATTATTTTTCATGTATACGTTAAATCGAACGTCAAATTTAATTTCATACCGTATAAATTTTATTATTTATTTTTTTATAAATATATTTTTTTATTATTTCATACAATCAACAGAAATTAAATAAATTATTCTAAATTATTTATATAGCATTTTATATTATTTTAACATCAGAGATATTTTGGTAATTTCATTTTTTTATTTATTAAATTTTTTTAATGTCACATCACACAATCTAATCATAAATTGGTCACGAACTTCACTCTCTAATCTACTCTAAAATCTAAAATCACATCCTAATGTCCCTTAAAAAGAACATCAACTTTATCCTCTAATTTCATCTCAAAAGAACACCGTCTAAATTCCGTAAAAAAGATAATATACAATTTATTCTCAAATTCACTCAAATCTATCAATTTCCTCTTCCTCAAACATGTCAAAGTAATCACACCCTATGAGACTAAGAAATTATTGTTGGCCAAAGGTGAAACTATTGTTGCTCTAACTGATAACGCTTAAGCTGTTAATAATTGCTTAAGCAGGAGTGAGACTTATTTCCTTCTTTTCTCTTTTCGTATTTATTTTATTTTTTAATTAATAGTTATCCTTCATTATGTGTTGTATATGTTGATGGGATATTTGGTGATTTTCTTTATCATGTACAATTAAGATAGTAATATTTTTAGTGAAGTGTTAATACATAGAATTAAATTGTAAATTTAAAATATAATTCAAGTAAAAATAAAGAAATGATTTATGTACTGTAAACATAACAGTGTCCATATCATTATGTATTTTGTTATAAATGATAACAAGGATTTCTAACACAAGATTCAAATCATAGCATCAAAAGTTGAAATTTAATCTTTATTGGCTAGAATACAATGAATTATTGACTTAAAAAGCAATTGCTTCTCGTACCCCTCAAATTTCGACCCGCACCTCCTTAATTGTGTGACATATTAGGCATAACTTTACGTATTGCCAAATTTAACTATTTTTTTTTTCTTTTCTTTTCGTCTTCACCTGGTCTTCTCATTTTGCATTTCCATTCTCATTTTTCACTTGCTCCTTCTCCCTCCATTTTTATCCCAAATCATTGTTCTTTGTGGCCTTTATTACAATGGTGCTACTGCATTTAGAGAATTCAGAGACGAAATTTGTGATAGACCATTAGGATTACGACGGTTAAGGTACGAGATTTTTGTTATTTTATAGAATCATTGCCAGAGAAATTTCTACAAGATACAGCAGCTCCACGAACCATTGTCTCCTTCATGAAGGAGATTAGTTTCAAATGAAACTTAGAAGGATAAAATTGAAATTTCAAAAAATAAGGGGGTGCAAGTATAAATTGCTGAAGTGCACGAAGCCGTTGTCTAAAATTTCTGATGTGGCAGTATGAATATAAAATATAATAATTGCTGACCCACTCATTTTTTTTTTTCTTAATCTTTCTTAAAATTTTATCTTAATTTGTATCAACAATTAAGATTTGGTGTTACATTAAAACTGATTTAACATATTTTAAACTTTATTATTCTTATGCACTATTGTTTAACAAGTATTTTATTTTATTTTTCACCATTATTTATTTATCTTTTAATTTTAGATGACACGGGGTCTTATTAGTATTTATGTATCTAAGCACATAAAAAAAATGTATAAACACTTTTATACAAGAAAGATAAAAATATTTGTAAATATTTATTATCAACAAATAATGAATATTTTATTATTCAAATATAAACAAATTGATTACGTATATCATATTATCATTATCAACAAACTAGATGCTATCGCGTCTGTATGTACACAGTTTTTGATTTTGTATGATATTATATTAGTAGTTGATAATATTACAATGTTATTAAGTTAATAAACAAAATAAAATTATGTTTATAAAAAATAAAATGAAATGTATATAAAAGTTATGAAAAAATAATTGTTATGAATAAAAAAAAAAGAAAGAAAGAAAGAAATAATTTTATAAAAACTTGTAAAAATAATCGTTAATTTTTTAAAATTTAACAAATAATTACATCATGAAAGATAAAGTTGAAATTATGAAAAGTGAATACAAAATAAAATTCTCTTTATATATAATATATAATATATAATATATAATATATAATAATTATAGATATCCGATGCGACAAAAGTCAGTACACAAAATACTTTTTAATCAATTATGTATTCTTCTAATTTCAAATTAAACAAAATTCAGTGATAGCAGATAAATTTAATTTAATTTCAATGTCAACTTCATATTCACGTCGCTTCTTTATTTATATAGTGAAAAATATAAAATTTGTCATTAAATATGAATTACAATTTTTTAAAGACGCCTAAAATATTTAAAAATATTTAATCATCATTGCAGAAATTTTCTAAGGGGATGGATCGCGCCCTTTTAGTGTACTTTTCATTTAAAAAAAAAAAGGAAATATAAAACAATGGAGAATATTTTTTAAATGTGGAGAAAAATATTTTCTTATTGAGAACAAAAAGCTAATTATTTTTAGGAGTTGAAGTTATTGAACTATTTTTATCTTTATACCCAAAATTAGAATGTGATAAACTTTTATACTCTTTAATTATGGCTTCATAACCTTCATGTTATCTTGAAAGTGTTTTATGCAAATTTCTCAACCTCTATTCAAGGTTACAACATGTAAATTTTATGTTTAAACCCCAACTATAAATGGAAACGATAATATTTTTGAGAGGGCAAACTTATTTGGTTTTTTCCTTTTTCTTTTTTCCTTAGTAACAAGGGGAGTGTATTTCTATTAAAGGGTAGGAATATATTGAAATCAGATTTGTCTATTTAGTAAAAAAAAATGGCTAAGGCTAAGAATTAATTTATGATGAAACCAATTTAAAGAACATACACATATTTTAGAAATATAAATGGATGAAATACATGTATCGCACCTATATCGGATAAGACACGTATCCGATATGTCGATGCATTTGTTTTTTAAATAATAGAATACGATATATGATAGATACGTAATATATAAATATTAAAAAGTATACAAATTATTCTTAAAATTATAATAAATATATCACTATTATATGTGAATCCAAATTAAAACAATATGTTTTAAATTCTTCAACACAAAAAATATAAATTATTGTCATCATAAAAGTACCAGTACAACAAAACTCTTAAACAATGATCAATTTTAATAACCAAATATATGTTAGAAAGAAATTATTTTGGTAGTTAAAACCTTAATAACTAATGTCAGTGACCAATTTATAAATCAGTTTATAATAGAAACGATTTTAGTTATCAATTTAGAAATCGATTATAATTTTTTGAACTATTTTAGTTATTAATAATGTTTAGTTTATAAATTGGTACCAACCTAAATTGATTATTATAATGACTAACTATTTTTTGTCACTAAAATTAGATCGTTGTTCAAATATTTTCTTATAATCTAATATGATTTTATAAATTAAATACTTCATTAATAAATATCAATAAAAAATAATAAAATATAAAAATATATATATATATATATATATATATATATATTAAATATAAATACGTGATTCGTATTAAAATATAGATATATCATAAACTATCGATATATCATAAACGTCATAAATATAAAATTGGAAAAATATAAATAATTATACGAGTAAATACAAAAATTGCACGCATAACGTTGGACGTTTCATATCCACGTAAAGTCAAGTATCACCGCAGCATTGCCAAATCAAAATCTTATTTAAATCTTATCTATAGAGATTTTTTTTTTGCAAAATATTTTCCCTATCAATATATCCAGATATTTAAGTAAAGTTTGAGCTAAAATAAATCTGAATATTTATATTAAACTTTTTAATATTTTTAAGGCTTTAACGAGATAGGATGAATTTGTTGAAAAACATTTTTAATATTCGAAATTTGAAATTAGAGCAAAAATATGCTTTTTATTTATTTAATCAGTTATATGAGAGAAAAAATATACATATCATCATGACTATATTTAAGGATCTAAAAACCGATAGGATTACATTTCGTTAATGAAAAATGATATTTTGATTATTAAATTTTGACTACTTATTTTTATAACATGATGTGAAATTTTTTAAGTGGTTTTGGAATACTGACAATAAGAAAATGAAGAAATGGAGAACCACTTAAAAAAAATCACCTAAAATTATAAAAAGAAAGTTGTCAAAATTGAGTAGTTAAAATACCATTATTTTTTTATTTTTATTCTTATATATACGTTGGAATCAGTTATACGTTGTTTTCTCATTAAATAGCAACGAAAATAAACATGAATTTCCGTGTTTTTGAAATTTAATCACGGAAAATAAATGATATTTTGCAATTTGATAACTTAAGATATGTTATATTCGAAATGATTTTGAAATATAGAAAAGTAAGATGGTAAAATGGGCTAATTTGATTTGCTCAATTCTTAATCTGCTAAAAACGAGTCGGAACCGGCTGTTTCACCATTTTCTTTTCTTAAATATTTTTTATTTTCTTTTAACTTTTTTAATTTTTGTTTATAAAATTTATATATATATATTTATATAATATAAAAAAATATATTTTTAATTATTTTTAATTTTTAAATAAGTAAAACAAAAGACAGATTAACTGATTGAAAATTCTAATTCGACTCAATTTTTTTATGACCGAAAATGTGAACTTCTTTAACATGTTTATAAAAAAAAATAATTATTTAAAATTATCATTTCAAATTATAGAAAGGAGTAATCAAAATTTATTTATTAAAAAATTATTCTCTTTTAATTAATTAAATTAAATTAAGGTTAACTGAATTAAATTGCGGCGTTACAGTACAATTAGAAATAACGTTTGGTTATAGAGTAATAATATGTAGTACCAGACACTGTTGTACTACTTTCTTCTCTCCCATTGCATTTAATTCATCCAACACACTCAACCACATCTCTTTTCTTCTTCACTCTCACAAATCAATTCCAAAACCTAAGCTTTAGATGGATGAACACATGCACGGGATGGGAGGGATGGCCCCGTCGCCGCCAACCGCCAACGACACCATGGGCACCATGATGCACCACAAGATGATGATGCACATGACCTTCTTCTGGGGCAAAGACACCGATATTCTCTTCCAAAACTGGCCCGGAGGCAAATCGAATATGTATGTATTGGCCCTCGTTTTCGTTTTCGTCATTTCGGTTTTCGTGCAGTTGCTCTCGCACACCCGTTTCATCAAACCCGGTTCAAACCATGTCGCCGCCGGTCTGTTCAAGACCCTCTTGTTCGCTTTCAGGGTTGGTCTCGCTTATCTGGTTATGCTTTCAATCATGTCTTTTAACGGTGGCGTTTTCTTGGTTGCTGTGTTAGGTCAGACCTTGGGGTTTCTCATTACCACATTCGCTTTCAACAACAAATCGCCCCATGACGAGGGTTTTGATCTTCCTCCAATTTCTTGTTGATTAGCTTATCTTCTATGTTTTTTTTTTTTTGAGTTTTTCCCCCTTTTCTTAATTGCCTGTAACATTTGCACATGTAATGAAATTGGAGGTGTTTTTTGTGTTGAAACCTAAATTACAATGGAGTGCTTGTGTTTATGCGAATAAGGCTGTTGATGTTGTTGTTAATGAGTTCATTCTGTGTTTGTTTATGTCTACCACTGGAACCAACGATGGTGACAATATAATGAACGTGGCAGCACGCAGAAACATGGTGGTACCACACCTTTATTATTTTGGATGATTCTGTTCTATCCATCCATGGAATCTTGTGAGTTTTTTCACCAAGTAGCATCTAAATTTATTACTGCTGACAACGATGACCAACTACACACTGTTCTTGATTATTGTTTGATTTGGTCAAGCATGTGTGTTTGGATAATATGGATGGGATGATTCTCCACAACGTTTGGTTGTTATTCTTCGGGGGTTTATGTTTCTGCTGAATGATGATGCTATCTGGTAAGTGAAACTTAGTTGAGATTGAATATTTATCCAAGATTTTTAGGAGTACTATTCGATCGTTTGTTCCCATCTCCCTCTTATCTCTACTATGGTATAAAAGATATACTTTTTTGTGCTATCGATAATTTAATTATTTAATTAAATTATTAGTTATATATATATATATATGTAATAAAATAGTTTGTTTTCATTTTGTATCTCCTATTGGTTATAACACGTCAACATTAAATATAATTAATATAAACATTAAATGTAAATGAGTATAATGGGCATGGAAAAAAAATTATTAGAAAACAGATAATGCTGCAAAAAATAGAGGTTGTTTCATTTTAGTTATCTTGTGCCGTGTATAAACAGATATACCTCTTTTAGCTACTTTTAATGCTATTGGCAATTTAATTTTTTATAATTTGTTATTGTATTCGAAGAGATCTCTTTTCTCTTAAAAAACTGTCTTTTGACAATATTATAGAAGGTAAGAGAAAAGAGAAGACAAATTAATTTTAAAATTATCTTTTTTATTTTAAATATTTTTTAGAGAATAGGTTTTTTAGTATTAGAGGTCAACTTCACCTCTGGAATATAATGCCATTGGCACTTTTATTTATTATAATAGTGTTATTGTATTCGAAGAGATCTCTTTTCTCTTATAAAAATGTCTTTTGAAAATATTATAGAAGGTAAGAGAAAAGAGAAAAATTAAGTTTACGATTATCTTTTTTATTTAAATTTTTTTAGAAAATAGTTATTTTAGTATTAGTGGTCAACTTCACCTCTCGAATATCACTGATTTCAAAAAGAATATATTTATTCTAACCAAAAGCTTGAGTGAGAGATAATTTGAAATAAATTTATCGTATGTTTAAATCAACTCTAGCTTACATTAATACTTATATTTATTTCATATTATTTGATATTATGTTTGTTTGTATGGTTATTTAAAGCTTAAATAATTATGATTTAATTTGCATTTCTTTTATATATATTTTTTTTCTTCAACGAAAACTTATTATTTGGTATTAGAGTTTTAAGAAAGCAACAAATTTCTATTTTTTTTTCTTTTTTGGCGATATTGGCGATGTAAGGTGTCTTTAATCAATCATTAGTCATCTATTTGAAACTTTGGATTGTTTTATTTTGGAGATAAGTATAAGAGCATATACATTGCTCATGTTCTTGTAATCGCCAACAAAATGAGAGCAAATGTTGAAGATTTGGAAGATGTTGTCATTGTGGAAAAGAGTTTATGGTCCATGACATCCAAGTTTAAGTTCAATTGAAAGATCCATACAGGTATGCATGTTGGTAATTGATGAGTTGCAAAGCAATGTACTCGTGCATGAATAATGCATGAGTAACATTGTCCTTGAAGAATGCACTCTGAAGGTGAGGTCATGGAAACCATTATTTGGATCATGAAGAAGATGTAACAATTTTGGATTTATAGGGCATGGAAGAAGCATGCAATTCTTTGATAAAGCAATAATGGAATGTTATGCTTGCCACAAGCTTGGTCAATTTCAGTGAAAATGCAACAAAGGAGTAACAAATTTTGAAAAAAACAATCAAGTGGATAAGGAAGAAGACATGTTCGTGATGGCATATGTTGAAGATGTTGCAGGTGGTATCAATTGAGGCTAAGTGGACTAGGTCATAATCAAATCGTGACACTTGGGCTGTTACACTCTTAAGTAAAAAGAGTTGTGTCCTGACTAATGGTTATAACTTTGGTTTAATGATAAACGCTAGATCTTAACAATTGGTATCAGAGCCAATGTCACAAGTTCGATTACACAACGTAGACGTGTGGTTTCTCAACTATAGGTATAGTAATCACATGAGTGAAAAAAGACAATATCTTTTTGATCTTAATGAAAAATTGACATATTCAATGAAGTTGGGAAGTAATTCAACCTTAGTGGTTAATGGAAAGGGTAACATCAGACTAAAAGGTAATGGAAATGTTAGCATCATTTGTGGTGTCTTTTATGTTCCAAAATTGAAGAATAATCTACTAAGTCTAAGAAAATTGAAATACAAGGGTTGAATATTTTGTTTCAACAAAGGCAATGCAAAAAACGTGCTAACAAAAGGTTTGATCATAAATGTCTACGAACATAATGTTTATCTTGTTTCTAACATTCATTTATTTTAACATAATCACATAGGACACAATTGTGGCATTGCAGGTTTGGGTGTTTAAGCTTCAAAGGCTTACAAACTTTGCAACAAAAAGAAATGGTGAAAGTGTTACTATTTTCGAAGTTGCCCTCAAATGTCTATGAAGATTTTCTTGTGGGTAAACGACATTGAGACTTGTTTTCAATGACAGATTTCTTGGATAGCATCCCAAATTCTGCATCTCGTTCATGTCAGCATTTGAGGACAAATATAAGTTAGTCTCAAATAGAAATAAAATGGACTTTATTACATTTACTCATGATTTTAACCGAAAAAACATGGCCTATATTTTAGCAAAAAATTCAAAAGATTTTACGTTTTTAAGAGCTTTAAGATGCATTAGCAATAAATGAGTTTAGAGAAGGATTGCATATACATCGTGGTGGAGAGTTTACATCTTGAGAATTCATCAATTTATGCAAAGAATATGGGAAAATTGCTTACCACAATAAAATGTCTTTTAGAAAGTATCCAATGAGGTGTTGCAGCGTTTTCAAATGAATTAAAGCAATTCTATTTAAGTGCAATGATTTCCTTATTTTAAACTTTGAAAGGATGGAAATGGAATTAAGGTGGAAAAAACTCATTTCAAACAAATTATAGGTTTTCATGTCATTAAAAAAGAGAGATTAAGCCCAAATTATTGAGAATGTGGGTTGTGATACATATTTTATTCTTATATTTTAATTTCTGTATGATTCTTGATCACTAAGAACTATATGACAGACTTTCAGACTTATCTCTAAAAGAAAGAAGCAAAGCCTAAAAGAAGAGAAAACTATATCAATGTTGACTCGTCATTGAATCCATGTAAGAAGAATTTCCCATTTATTGATCCAGTGTCTTCAATCTTTCTTTGCTTCTCTTGACTTGCGGAAACTTGAATAATCAATAGGTCCATTCTTGAGGCAGAAGCATCTCATTCTGCATATGTGATTGTTGGTTGCGTGATTGAGTGTTTTGTAGTGAATACATGCCATCACTGGTACTCACTAAAACATCTGCAAACATAAAACTAACATAGCAACTCAATTTCATTCATCTGCATATGTTTATTAGCCAAGTTAATTAAAGTCAACTATAATTTCCCTAACCTTAATCCAATCGAACATCATATCAATTAAAGTTGAACTAATGAGATATTGATCCAGATTTAAAAAAAAATTAAAAAAGAAGAATAATTCTTAATTTTTAACTAAAATTTGAATTTTAAATAATGAGAAGGAGGTACCCTGCAGGGGAGGGAAGCCATGAGGTTTAGTAGGTCCACACGTGGCAGCCATTTGGTCAAAGTGGACTTGCAAAGCCTGCACCACTCTTGCCGGTATCAGAACTGTGGTGCTTCCTTTACCTTTTCAAATCACAAACATCAAAGAAAAATGTTCATTTTTTAATTCAGCTAAATGCAACAACCAACCCAAAAGTCTCAGACATGTGAACCAAATACTGGAAACAAACAATCGGGTACGGTGAGATTCTACATCAGGATTCACCTAAGTCAACGACCACTGAACAAACAACGTGTGACGCAAACGAAGAAGCGCCAAAAAATGTTATGTGAACCGAAACGATACCTGGTCTCTTACGTGACTCCAACGGGGCACCAGTTTCTCCACGTGGCAAGAAAACACCAGTTCCAGAATACGATGAGCCTCTTGAACCAGTTTGATGCTGTGAACGACCCTGCTGCCATGGTGGACGAATCCTTCTTCCGTAATCACACCCAACGTTAACTCCTTTACCTTTCTTTTCAAATTGCTGTGATATCTGCCCTTGAATTTTCCCTACATATGCTGTTGAGTCCTGTTTCCGAGACAGAATCTCCTCTTGTCTGATCCGAGACGACTATAATAAGGAAACAGACAACTCAAAAAACTATGTTGTTGGACGACAGAATTGGTTGTATGAATTAAATTTAACTGAAAGATTAACGCTTTTAATTTCTCGAGAAACAAATAGAAAAAGGGTGTGAGTGAAATCAATGTGAATGTTATCTCACTTGAATAGCTCGAATTTGTTCCTGAAGGAGTGAGTAGAATCCAACATTTGAGGTCTCCAACCTCTGATTCACGTAACCAGGATGATATTCGGAACTGTCGCTTTCGTCCAGCTTCATCTTCTCTAACATCTTCATGGTATCATAGTTGCTTTCCCAACAAAATTCATGGCCCGTAGGCGATGGTTCCTGAGAATAATAAGAAGGAGAAGAAGAAGAAGAAGAACCTTGAGGACTCCCCTGGATTGAGCTCACGGTTGACGATTTCGTTGACTGCGGCGAAGTATTTGAGTCCAATAGCTTCAAAAAAAAAAAAAGAAAAAAGAAAAAAAAAAAAAAAAACATGATAAGGCCATAGCTAGAAACCTGGGGGGAAAAGCATTTTTTTAAAATTTGGAGACACTGGCATGGTAGAAGAAATAGGAAGTTTACCGAATCCAAATGATGATGAGGATGAATGGCTGAGAAATGTAATTTGTGTTGGTGTTGAAGCATGGTGGTGTGTTTGGCGTGTGGCTGGGTGGAGCAGGGGAGTGAAATGGTGAAGGATTGAAATTGACAGGGAATGAAGTTGAGGCATGGGTTTAAATCTGGTCCGTTGGTGTGATGGGTGTCACGTGATGATGGGAGAATAGCCATGATATGATAAAGGGAGAGATTGTAGTTGTGCAGGAAGATGATGAATGAAAATGATGAGATAGGTAAGGTGGGACTTTAATGAGTTGCAATTATGGTTGTCAATGATTACTCAGACAAGGGAAGAGTAGACTCTGTGTGTTTGTGCGTGCCCCCAAATAATAGCACAAAGAAGGTTTTAAAAAGGAGAGGAAAAAACAGGCAACATAAATTGAGACGAATTTTAGGTTAAAGAGATGAGACATGTTTAGTGAAACAGTTGGAATGGAAGACTATTGTGCAAGACTTAAAAGTTAGAGTCCACGTCTGCACTGGAAAAGGAAAGGAAGTAAGGAAGAGGGAAATTAAGGAATAATAATGGAACATTATTTCAAATGTTTCGGCGTTAATTAATGCTGAACTTTATGAAGCGTAGCTCCAACTGCAGAAAATTGAAGTAAACAAAACGGCGTTTATTCTTTGCTATTCTACGAAGGTTCTCATTTAGTGCTCCAATGCGATATACTTACTACTCATTATGTAGTTTTGACTTTTAAGTGATGGTCGAATATTTGGCACTAAACAAAAGGTTTAAGTTTAAGGTGACAACAAAATCACCCACTTTAAAGCACGCCACAATTCTAATTAATTGCAAACACTAAAAGCCTTCTATTTGTTGACAAAACGTGTATTGTGGTGGATTGGCCGTGATGTGTACTCCTTTAAGACTTGTTATTTGTTTTTATTCACTTTATTATGTATGAAAATGTGTCTAATGAGAAAAAATTATATTGTGAACAAGATTGACCTATGATCCAATGGATTAGAATAAACCTGCAGGAAGAAAAAGTTTGAATCATCTGCTGTAATTTAAGGTCAATAGTAATGACATTGATATTATTATTTTCTCACTTTGATCCTTATATTTATACAACTCAATATTAAAATTCTTTGTCGAAATTGAAATAATATATGAGCTTTAAAAGAGAAGGTTGAATAAAATATTAATATTTTTTTTTGCAAAAGTTTTTAAAATATCGATATGGGTAAATAGCCATATGCAATCGTCATTAATTTAAAAATGTTCATAGAATACTTTCACAAATATGTACAAAGATATAAAATAGTACAAGTCTATGATGAAAATATCATTGAAGACTTATTTTGTATTGATTTACTCAAGTTTAATTACGTTAATTTCTTGTTCTTTTTAAAAAACTCTTCGAGGTTATTATGTAACTAAAATATATAAATTTAATTTGGAATATCCTTTTTATTTCCTTCTAATATAAATAATACAAATTTTCTTTCTTTACACTAAATCATTTATAGCACTCATATGAATTTTGCAATTGTCTCACTTTTTATTATACCCAAAAATATTGTATAAAACACGATTAATAAGTCTCTACAATAAATTTTAAACTCACCATTATTTACATAAATTTACAGGTACGAAAGATTTAGAGATAAAAATTTATTTTTAATCTTGAACGCAATCGAGATTTGACTCTATTCAATTTTATATAAGTCTATTACAACTTAACTATATGTGAGTTTAGTTGGCTTTAGGTAAGTCTGACTTAATTAAGTTAAGGTGGACTTGACTCAAATGCATTTGAGGAGGTTCAAATTGGCTCGACAAAAGGTAGGCTTAACTTAACTCAGCTCGATGTGAGCCTAAAATTACTCAATTCATGGTGGGTTCGACTTAACTCAGCCTAACATGAGCTCAATGTGGACTTTACTCGACTCAATTCAATGTGAGTCTGACTCTACTTGTCTAATATGGAATTAACTTTATTAGGCTCGACATGGGTTTGACTTAACTTGATTTGAATTGATTGGGCTTGAGTGACCCTACTCAACTTGGTCTGAGGTGCATCTAACTTACCTTGATCTGAGGTGTGCCTAACTCGACCCTAGGTGGATATGACTCGAGTTGACTCTTTGTGGGCCCAATTGACTTGGCCTGACATTGACTCAACTCGACTTGGCTCGATTTGGGTTGGAATCAACTTTATCCAACGTACACTCAAATAAACTCAACACAATGTGGACCTTATCAACCTTGGATTGACTAGAATCCAATCTAAATCAAGTCAAACTCAAATGACTTACTTGATTTAGACCCAACTCAACCTTGTTATCTTAACATAAGATCAACTTGCATAGTTCTACTATCTACCCGACTTGACTTTACCTATATGCTACCTAACTATGCCAGCATGAGTCGAGCCCAACTTGCACAATCCAACCTTATTTTTCCTATCTTGTGTTCAATCCTACTCAACACAACTTGAACTAAACCTATCTTAGATTGATATGAACTTGATTTATCGACCTAACCTATAGGTCCATGTCAACCAACTTGATATGGTGCTAACCAAACCTAAATTAACCTGGCAGGCCTTTTTCATATTAAATTTGAATTTTGATCGAGTAAATGTTTTTTATGTGCATCAAGATTTTTTTTTAGTAATGTTTATTTTAATTTCACTTTTACATAAGTTTTTTACTTTAAAAAGTGACACATGGGTTGCTTTTGACCATGAATCAAGTTTATAGGTTGTTGTCATTTTGATCATGTGGATTTTTTTCATATACAAGCTTTTAAAGTTCTGATTCATATGGTCAAAGTCAAACCATGGATCAAGTTTATAGGTTTAATTCTAAGAACCATTTTTATTTGGATCAGAGTGAAAAAAAAAAAGAAAGAAAAGAAAAAACTAAAAATGTTTGTTTGTTTTTAACATAGACATAAATAGACTATTTTTATCCCTTCTCCAAATAATGTTCTATAAATAATTTAAAGTAGTTTATTTTAAAAACTTTTACTTATAGTTTTAAACACTTCAACTAGCTTCTTATTTATTTACTTTCATTTCATTATATTTCTTAGTGTTAAATATGTTGTCCCAATCACACCTCAGGCGCACGTGACACAACCTAACCGAGTTTATTTCCCCAAGATTGTCAGCGGTACACGGCCAACCAGACTCCCCAGGCCGAGAGCCGAGCCCTGCTTACTAAGAGCACCTCCAAGGCCCACAAATGTTAGCGGTGCATGACCACCAACCAAACTCCCTAGGCCGAGGGCCGAGCCCACGACCAGTAAGGATAAGGGCGCCCCCAGAGACAAGGATGTCAGCGGAGCACGACCTTTATCAAACTCCCTAGGCCGAGTACTAATCTCCGCACACCAAGGCACCTAAAACCTGACGGCCCCCAGTCAGCAGCAGCCTGAGCTAACCAAGGTAGCCCCAAGTGACCAATCCCTCAGATCCGCATGGCCGAATACCGAGCCCCCCTTACTAAGAAGAAACTTATCACCCATACCCGTAACCAACACTCATGGCATAAACAACCCTCAAGGGCTTATTGGTATTTTCACCCCATACTAGTAAACCCCAAGAAAGGTAAATAGGTGTTTGGGCCTCCAAAGCCCATTGTAAGTAGGACCCACAGGTAAAATAGTATATATAGCACGTTATCCCATGCATTGGTTACGCATTAATATTCTCTGAAAATCCTGACATCACCAGTGCTAACTTAGGCATCGGAGTGTCTTTTGCAGGTCCCCTGCGCCGCCCTTCATATTTGACCGAAGTAAAGGAAGGCAACCAGAGACCAGATATCCGGATACCTCAACGGATTTGTGGACTATAGCTTGGCCCTATAAGAACAATTGGCGCCCACCGTGGGACCGACAAGTATTTCGCAGATCTTGGCGGTAACTCCCGAGATAATGGTATCCACAAGAAGCAGAGTAGCTGAAGTTCCTACCGAGGCACCAAATGCAGAAGCTGGGGACCCCGGCCCCGCGTCAGAAATATCGCGCATCCTGGAGGCCCAGGCCCGCATGCAGCAAGAATTCGCAGAATATAAGAAGAGAAACGCAGACGAAATGGAGGCTCTACGAGAAGAGAATTCCCGCCTTCGAAGGAGGATCGAGGCAGACAAGGCAACAGCGGAGCCCCACCCCACGCACTCTCGGGTAGAGGTCCCTCCTACCGAAGACGAGAGCGAATATAGGCCCACTGGCAACACTAGGCGGAAACTACAGCTCCCTGGCCTCCAGGGGAAACCGCCGTCATCCCTTTGTGGACGGCATCACTGAAACCCCCTACCCCATAAATGGAAGGCACCTACCGTCACTTACGATGGCTCGACCGACCCAGATGAGTTCGTATCCATTTACACGAACCAAATTAGCTTTTACTCTACAGACGATGCCATCCTGTGCAAGTCATTTTCGGTGGCGCTTAGAGGTTCTGCATTGGAATGGTTCATGAGCTTGCCACCCTACACCATTGATTCTTTCACCACGTTAACGACAACCTTCACCACCCAGTTTGACACCAGCCACCGCCACGACCTCACAACAATCTCCGACAGGAGGAGGGAGAGCCGCTCCGGGTCTTCATAGATAGATTCGGGGCCATCGCCATGAAGATCAAGGACCTGACCCCCAACCTAATCTTAACCTACATGATGACTTCCCTTAGACCAGGACCATTCGCCGATGAGTTAGCCATGTGCCCACCCCTAGGGATGCAAGAGCTCAGGAAGAGGGCAGCCATGTTCATCAGGGTCGAAGACATGCGACGGTATCAGGACAACGTCCAGTCGGCCCCAATCCAAGCGGAAGCTAAGAGGCCCGCGAGAGAGCCAGTATCGCGTGAGCCAAATCGCCCAAGAGAGCGGAAGCAGTCCAGGTTCACCAGTTACGCACCTCTAAACACCACCAAGTCCCGTATCCTAGATGAGGTCTTGCAGGCGGCGTTAATCCCACCACCCCGAAAATTTCAAAATCCACCCAACGCGGACATGAGCAGGTTCTGCCGGTATCACCGCAACAACGGGCACACAACCGAAGAGTGTGAAACGCTGCGAGATAAAATAGAGGAGTTGATACGCGCTGGTCACCTAAGACATTACATACGGGGCAAAGAAGGAGGATCCCGACCCCGTCACGACAAATCCGACGGTAGGAACTTTGAGCGAAGGGACGAAAGAAGACCTGAGCGTAGAGAGCCGCAGAAAGAACCAAGGAGAAACCAGAATGACGAACATAGGGCGGCGAACCAATAGGAAAGACAGCCTGACGACAGACCCCCCCTAAGAGGAACGATCAACACCATATCCGGCGGTTTCGCTGGCGGAGGATGCTCATCTTCTTCAAGAAAGAGACACTTGAGAGCCATCCAATATGTGCATGCTGTAGCCAACAGGCCACAAAGGAGAATGCCCCCATCACATTCACAGACCTAGACTTCGCAGGAACTGATCCAAACCAAGATGACCCCATGGTCATAATTGTCGAACTCCAAAATTTCGCGGTAAAGAAGGTACTAGTCGACCAAGGGAGTTCGATAGACATACTGTATTGGAAGACCTTCCGAAAGTTGCAGATACCCCCGGAAGATTTGACACCATACGATGACCCCATATACGGATTCGCCGGCGAAAGAGTTCCGACCAAAGGTTACGTTGACTTGCATAAAACCTTTGGTGAGGGACAGGGAGTTAGAACCATACTGATCCGTTACTTGGTCGTCGACGCCCACACCTCATACAATGTGCTACTAGGACGTCCCTCCCTGAACGCAATAGGAGCAATAGTATCCACCCCACACCTGGCTATGAAATTTCCCTCGCCATCAGGAGACATCCTCACAGTGCATGGCGACCAAAAGGCAGCCAGGGAATGCTACATGGCCAGCCTAAAGTTGCCTCAGCCCCCCCTCACGGCTCACAACATCGAAACCACTCCCGAAGGAGCTCTCTTGGTTGGAGACGACCTCGACCCCAGAATCAATTCTGATTCTCGTGTGGAACCAATGGGAGAAACAAGGCAGTTTCCCCTGACTCGCGCAGCAAATAGAAAAGGTACTCCTCGACAATGCTGATCTATTCGCATGGACCGCTGCGGACCTCCCCGGGGTCCATCCCAGGATAGCTTCCCACAAGCTATCCGTTTTCAAAGAAGCCAAACCTGTCTCCCAGAAAAAACACAAACTAGGAGAAGAGCGGAGGCAAGCCGCCAAGGCCGAAGCAGAGAAGCTAAGACTGGCCGAATTTGTGGGCGAAGCCCGCTACACAACGTGGTTAGCCAATGTCGTTCTGGTCAAGAAACCTAACGGGAAGTGGCGAATGTGCGTCGACTACACTAACCTCAACAAGGCCTGCCCCAGAGACGCTTACCCCCTCTCCAGCATAGATTGACTCGTGGATGGAGCAGCAGGGCATGCAATGCTGAGTTTCTTAGATGCATATTCCGGGTATAACCAGATACCAATGGCCTAGGAGTACAAATTAAAGACTGCTTTCATCACCGAGGAAGCCAACCTCTTTTACAAAGTTATGCCCTTTGGCTTAAAGAACGCAGGAGCGACATATCAACGTTTAATGGATAGGGTTTTCGAACCACTCCTGGGAAAAAGCGTCGAGGTATTTGTGGACGACATAGTGGTAAAATCCCCCGACCCAGTGCAACACTCGTCTGACTTGGTAGACGTCTTCGAGGCAATCCGAGCATATAACTTAAGGCTAAACCCAGAAAAATGCACCTTTGGCGTCAACGACGGCAAGTTCCTAGGTTTCATGCTCACACAGAGGGGAATCGAAGCCAACCCGGAAAAATGTCAAGCAATCATCAATATGAGAAGCCCAGTCACTGTTAAAGAAGTTCAACGCCTGGTAGGCAGGCTAACGATAATATCCCGCTTCCTTCCTAAGCTCGCAGAGAAAACCAGACCAATGATCAAGTTACTCCAAAAGTCAACAAAGTTCGCATGGGACGACACCTGCCAGTAAAATTTTGACCAGTTGAAGCAACTACTCACCACCCCACCAATCTTAAGCAAACCCACCCCTGACGTACCCCTGGTAGTTTATATTTCAGCATCCGACAGCATCGTCAGCGCGGCGATTGTCCAAGAAATCGATAACCAGCAACAACCCATTTACTTCGTCAGTCGCGTGCTGCAAGACCCAGAGACACGTTATCAAATGGTAGAAAGAGTCGCCCTATCACTTGTCACAGCAGCAAGAAGGCTTAGACCATACTTTCAAAGTCATCCGATAATCGTAAGAACCGACTGCCCAATCCAAAAGATCTTACAAAAGCCCGATTTGGTCGGTCGTTTGTCGGCATGGTCGATCGAACTATCAGAATTCAGCATCCAGTACGAACCGCGCGGCGCGATCAAGGCCCAATGCCTGGCAGACTTCGCCAATGACTTGCAAAATTATACAGCTATCCAGAGCCGATGGTGGACCATGCACGTGGATGGTTCGTCCAACCCGCAAAGAGCAGGTGCGGGCGTCGTGCTGGAAGGACCAGGCAACGTCCTCATTGAACAATCCCTACAGTTCAAGTTCAAAACCTCCAACAACCAAGCAGAGTACGAGGCGGTCATCGCTGGCCTCCACCTGTCCAAAGAAGTTGGAGCAAAGCGACTCATATGCAAAACTGATTCCCGTCTAACCGTAGGCCACCTAACAGGCGAGTACCAAGTAAAGGACCCCCTGGTGGCGCAATACTACCACATAGTCACTGATATGATCAGCTACTTCGAAGACTTCAAAATCGAACATGTACCAAGGGCAGATAACGCCAGGGCGGACCTCCTATCCAAACTCGCCAGCACGAAGAAAAAAGGCAAGTACAAGTCACTCTTGCAACAAACCTTGGAGGCGCCATCCACCGAATGTGAGCCCCAATGCATGCAAATCACAACACGTGACACCTGGATGGACCCCTTCATCCAATACTTACAGAGCGGGACCATACCTAAAGAGGAGGAAAAGGGTTGGACAAGAAAAGCGGCACGTTACACGCTGATTGAAGGGGAACTCTTCCGAAGAGGCTTCAGCACCCCACTTTTGAAATGTATCACTGTCGGCAAAGCCGATTACGTCATGTGAGAAATACATGAAGGAACGTGCGGATACCACTCCGGCCCAAAAACTATGGCAGCCCGTATACTACGCGCGGGATAGTTCTGGCGAACGATGATTGAAGATTGTACCACATACACACAGAAATGCATCCCATGTCAAAAGCACGGCTCGGTGTCACACCTCCATCATGAAGAGTTGCACCACATCTGTTCCCCATGGCCATTCTCCAAATGGGGTATGGACATAATCAGACCATTCACACCCGGGAAAGGGCAAGTCAAACTCCTCCTAGTGGGCGTAGACTATTTCTCCAAGTGGATCGAGGCCGAACCATTGGCAATAATAACAGCAAATCAAATACAAAAGTTCGTATGGAAAAATATAATATGCAGATACGGTATTCCCCACACAATAATAACAGACAACGGTCGACAATTCATCGATCGAGGATTAGCAGAATTCTACCGCAACCTTAAAATCAAGCACATAACCAGCTCTGTTGAACACCCACAAACAAACGACCAAACTGAAGCAGCCAACAAAGTCATTCTGGGCCAATTAAAAAAGCGCCTCGACAACGCTAAGTGAAGATGGCCGGAAGAACTGCTCGAGATACTGTGGGCATATCGATGCACACCACAATCGTCAACCCGCGAAACACCCTACAGCCTGGTCTATGGCACGGACGCTTTGATACCCATCGAGATAGGCGAGCCGTCAGTAAGGCAAGAGCACCACAACCCGGAGGTCAATGAAGCACACATGCACACCCACCTAGACTTGCTCCAAGAGAAAAGAGAAAAGGCCAGCATCCGGGACATGGCCACCAAGCTTAGAGCAGCAAGGAAATATAACTCTAAGCTAGCACCGAGATCATTCCACAGAGGCGACCTGGTATGGAGAATGGCAAGCAAGGCACGCAAACACGACGAAAAGCTCTTTGCTAACTGGGAAGGACCATATCGAGTCCTATAGGAAGTGGGTAAAGGCGCCTATCGACTCGAGCGCCTATCTGGTGAGCCCATACCCAACACATGGAACGTCTTCCACCTGAAGTTTTACTTCAGTTAAACGCATCTTTTCTTCTCTTTTCATGTAACCGGGTGTACTCTTTCCTACCTTGGCATTTTTCCCTAGGGTTTTGGCCAGGAAGGTTTTAACGAGGCATCCATCTTTTTCCCATTTTAATAATACGATGCAGTTGCACAACCATGTCCACGATTATTAAACTCCTAGCCACTCCCCGCACGGCTAATCGAACTGGAAAAACTGCTAAATTCCCAACCATTAACCTAAGTGCCGTTGGTCGAAACATCAAAACACTAATTCCCAACCACTAACCTAAGTGTCGTTGGTCGAAACATCAAAACACTAATTCCCAACCACTAACCTAAGTGCCGTTGGTCGAAACATCCAAAACACTAATTCCCAACCACTAACCTAAGTGTCGTTGGTCGAAACATCAAAACACTAACTCCCAGCCACTAACCCTTGTGCCACTGGTCGAGCAATCACAAATCCCTCAGCCACTCACCATCAGCTAAACCCAAGGCATGACACTGGCTGCCAGCACACAATTAAAGTAACGAACACGCGAATCAATAACGAGCAACCTAAAACGTCATCTAGGCGAATTTGTATTAAACTTTGCAAACAATTAAGTTCCACGCACTGCAAGAAAGATAACAAGAAATGCGAATTTGTATTAAACTTTGCAAACAATTAAGTTCCACACATTGCAAGAAAGATAACAAGAAATGCGAATTTGTATTAACCTTGCAAACAACCATTACAAACAAGTAAATCTAGCAAAACCAAAAACGACGACCTCACCCCAAATCATCTTATACATTAAAAACAAAAAACATAGTCGGCGACCTCACCCCAATTACAAAAAACACACGCCCTCAAGCGTCCAAAGGCGGGCACCGAACAACACCATCTAATCACCTTCATTAACAGCCCCCTCATCCAATTCAGCACCCCCTAGCAACTCTTCCTCCGCCCCCTCTTCATCTCCGCCATCCTCCCCTGGACCCTCAATCTCCACATTCGGCGGGGTTGTCGCCAACGTCCCTTCCTCCCCTACCACATCCGCTTCAAACGCGGCCTTCAGACGACCAATCTCAGCCACATCCAGCATACGATTATAATAAACGTCAAGATTAACATTAAACCAGCAATCGGTAACGGACACTTCCCTATACAAAAATTCCGCTTGTCGTAGCGCTTTCTGGAATTCGTTTACATGTTCAGAATAGATGGCTTGTTGCAGCCCATCAATTTCGTTCGCCGCTTCCTCTGTCGCGGCGTTCTTCGCTGCGATGGCCTCGTCCAACTCCACCTGCTTCGTAGCCAATTTCTTCTCAGACCCCAAAACACTGAGCTTCAACTTCTTCACTTCACCCTCTAGTTTCTTCTTCTTCGCGTCCCACGCCTTCCGATCGCGTTCCCCTTGCGCCTTCAAGCCGGCAACCTCCTCAACAAGTTATTTCTTATCACCTGCCGCCAACTCCTCTTGAAGCATGGTGTTCACCCTCCTTCCTAGCACGAGTCCCCGGGCAAGGTATTCGCTCAACGCCCTCATAACCAACCTTGGGTCAGCCGCCTCCACCACACCCACCTCCTCGTCACTCAATTTTATCTCCACACCCTTCCTCATCTGCACCTTGTTCTTTTCAAAGCCACCAAGATCAGGGTTACTAGAACCACTGGAACCCACACCACCAGTTTTTGCCAACGCACGCAATCTCTTTCGATCCTTCCCAACTCCCTTCAGCTTAGAAGGGGCCGGTTTTTTCGCAGCAGCAGGCGCGTACGTGTCAACAACCGGCCTTGCTAAGTTCGGAGCATGCGATTGCCCCTCTGCCTTAGCCGCGTTCTCCAGCTTGTCTCGAATCTTGGCAAACAGGTCAACCTCTCCCCCAACCTTCCTCGCATGATGCGCCATCACACCTACACAAAACACAATTTTTAGATTAGTCCAACCACTGCAAACGGATAGAAGTACAAGCTTACCACATAAATCCCTAGCTGGGTTATCAGTCAGGTAACAACACACAACCCACTTCCCCGGAACCTTCGTGGGGAGTCTCTCAAGAATATCCACCACCCGCCTACTCTCCACATCAAGCATGTCTTTAGATAACGCATCTAGGCGTGCAGGCATCTCTATCCAGTAGAACGGGAACCTAGGAGACCTACTTTCATCATAATACAGTGCTCGACCTCCATCGAGCAACCGGACCCGAAAAAACCCATCCTTAAACTTCTTGAACGATTGAGTAAACCCATCCAGCAACCCAACCTTAGGTCGGCTAATTAGCGATAGCCACGAAATCGGATCCCTCGGCCGAGTCGTATAAAAGTAAAGGAAACTCTCAGGGGTCGGCACTAGATAAAGCGCCTTGCAAATTAGCTTGAACGCTTGCAAACTACCCCAACTGTTCGGATGGAGCTGAGTAGGGGCGACGTTGAGCCTCCGCAAAACCCCCATTGTAAACTCGTCAAAGGGCAGGCGCACGTGTAGCTTCATAAACATACAAGCGTACACATAAAAGAAGTCGTCCTCGAACCCTTCACGACCATGACAAACCGAATCAATGCCGCTCACTCGCTCGATGGACACAGCATTGATATCGGCACCCCTCTCAAACAGGTACACACTCGCCAGCCACGATCGAAGGAGACGCGACCACCTATATTTTGAGAAACAGTTCCTCACCCCCTCATGGACCCACTCATACCCTTCCCTCTTCGGCCACGACGACTCAGTGTGGGCCGCCAAAGCTAGCACTTGAATCTCCGGAATTTGAACCACTAGATGAGGTCGACATACCTTAGCAACCGGCCACGAAAAAGAAGACCGCACCCAAGCAACTCCGGAAACCCACTCAGAGAACAAACAACAACACTTCAACACAAATCCAACAACTACCTAGAATTACAGCGAAGACCACATTTAAAGGCCACAAGAAACCTTTTCACCTTCAGTAAAAAAGCAAAATTCCTAAGGGCCCAAGGCCCAGCCATCACATCACCTCGAAAATCACATCCAGCAGTCACATCACCCAACAGTAACTGCCTCGAACATCACGCAAGCGTGCACGGTCGCACCATTCAGAAACAACCTAGCGTGCACGGTTCGCAACTGGGCAGCCCAACTTGCTAGCATACATTCAAACCAACCAACCACATCCCACACAACGCGGTCAAATACATAGCGGCACAAGCACACAAATCCCCCTAGCAATAGCCGCTCAGTCTATACGTCGCCATGCTCCTCAAGACTGGGGGGCTGGTATACCCGTAAGACACCACACCTCCAATTAAAAATTGCATTCACAAGGGAATACATAGCGGCACAAACACACACCTAACAATAACCGCTCAGTCTATACGTCACTACGCTCCTCAAGACTGGGGGGCTGATGTCCCAATCACACCTCAGGCGCACGTGACACAACCTAACCGAGTTTATTTCCCCAAGATTGTCAGCGGTACGCGGCCAACCAGACTCCCCAGGCCGAGAGCCAAGCCCTGCTTACTAAGAGCACCTCCAAGGCCCACAAATGTTAGCGGTGCATGACCACCAACCAAACTCCCTAGGCCGAGGGCCGAGCCCACGACCAGTAAGGATAAGGGCGCCCCCAGAGACAAGGATGTCAGCGGAGCACGACCTTTATCAAACTCCCTAGGCCGAGTACTAATCTCCGCACACCAAGGCACCTAAAACCTGACGGCCCCCAGTCAGCAGCAGCCTGAGCTAACCAAGGTAGCCCCAAGTGACCAATCCCTCAGATCCGCATGGCCGAATACCGAGCCCCCCTTACTAAGAAGAAACTTATCACCCATACCCGTAACCAACACTCATGGCATAAACAACCCTCAAGGGCTTATTGGTATTTTCACCCCATACTAGTAAACCCCAAGAAAGGTAAATAGGTGTTTGGGCCTCCAAAGCCCATTGTAAGTAGGACCCACAGGTAAAATAGTATATATAGCACGTTATCCCATGCATTGGTTACGCATTAATATTCTCTGAAAATCCTGACATCACCAGTGCTAACTTAGGCATCGGAGTGTCTTTTGCAGGTCCCCTGCGCCGCCCTTCATATTTGACCGAAGTAAAGGAAGGCAACCAGAGACCAGATATCCGGATACCTCAACGGATTTGTGGACTATAGCTTGGCCCTATAAGAACATATGTTTTGGTCCCTTATCTTTCAGTAAATTTTGGAATTAGTCCATTTCAAAACTTTAGATCAATTTATTCCTTCATATTTCAAAATGCGTGGATTTAGTCCTCTTAATCAAATTTTGTTAAGTTTATTTGACATTTCGAACGCATCTCATAATAGTATTTGACTTAACATTAAAGCAAAAATGTATTAAATAATATAAACAATTCAAATACAATCCTAATGCGTACGAAACATCAAATAAACCTAACAAAATTTGATTAAAAGGACTAAATTCACATATTTTGAAAGATGAATCACTAAATTGGTCCAAAGTTTCAAAATTAACTAATTCTAAAATTCACTGAAAGTTAAGAAACTAAAACATGTTTAACCCTATTTCTTATTACTTATGTATTTTTTTTATTACTTATTTTAATTTTATAAAGACAATTAATTATTTTACTATGTTTAGGATCTTCCTAGGTTACTTTCTAATTTTGTATATAGTTCAAATTAAAAAGAAAAATAACATTATAAATTCAAATTCTAATGTTTCAGCACAGAATACAACATGAAAATAACGTATAATGAAAATTTTGAAAAACAAATTCAATCTAAAATTAGTTAAAAAGGATTTTTCTAAAAAAGAGCTTTTAACAATAAATTAACTTTAAAAAATTAACAAAATACTTTTTCTCTCCCATCAACTTACAATTTTAGGCATAAAAGTTAGATTTTAAGTACATAAAAGTACACCCTATTTTTTTCCGTAAATTTTTATTTTTATTTATTCGAAATCTTCATATTAAACATTAAAAAAAAAATACAATCTCATGTAAAAGAAAAAAAAAAGTTAATCATAAATCTTAAAATATTTACTTAATGTGTTTGACAACCTTTAGAAAGGAATATATTCAATTAATTTACAAAAATATCGTCGGTGCAAACATAATATTGTTTAAAATAAAATAATCATACCACCACTATCAACATTGATCACGGCTTAATATTTCATAAAACAATAATGCTATATTATAAATTATAACAAAAAACATAGAAAATAGAACTTTAATTTTCTCAAGTAAACTTTTTTATATCATCTCAATTTTGTTTGATGGTTTATCTTGCTCATGAATCTTGCAACAAGAAAAAAAATTCTCCCTAAATCATCTCAAATTATTTTTACTATATCTTTTTAACTGTTTTAGTGCTTTAATCTTCAATTTTCTGTCTCTCTCTAAATTTAATAGATAATACTTTTAAAATATATCAATGATAAAAATAGTTTTTTTGTTAAAATTTAAATTATTTCTATAATATATACACCTAAAATATTTGTTTATTACAAGTATCATTTTAACTAAATAAAAACAAAACATTTATCTCGTTGATGGATGGAACACATGTTTTGACTTCCGACACGCGTGAACCGACACAAAAAAAAGAAACGTTATCATAAATTGGACAATTCCTCCCAACCGTGAAGCTCCAACAAAACATTTCAGAAGCTCAGTGAATTAAATAATCAAAAACACCAGAATTTGTTGAAACGATGAGCAGTGATAGGAGAATCGGGGTGGCCGTGGATTTCTCTAAAGGAAGTAAGATCGCTCTCAAATGGGCAATCGATAATCTTCTCCGCAACGGCGACACACTCTTCATCGTCCACATCAAGCACGCCCAAGGCAGTGAATCCCGAAATCTTCTCTGGTCCACCACTGGATCACGTAAGCTTCTATTTTTATTCTACCCTTATAATAAATTCAAATAATTTTTGTGGAATTTTGATCTTTGAGTTCTGATTGTGGTGTGGTGTGATGTGGGTGAAGCACTGATTCCGTTGTCGGAGTTTCGTGAGAAGGATGTGATGCATCACTATGAGGTGGATTCTGATGCCGAGGTGTTGGACCTGCTTGACACCGCTTCTAAGCAGAAACAGGTTTTTACTGTTTAACTTTACTAATTGATTTCTCTGCTAGTGTACTTAGTACCTTCTTGGATTGAGTTCTTAGGTTTTGATTTGATTTTGTTAAGGTTTTTGTATTCATATGTTGATTGTTGAGTGTGTTTGAACTTTCCTTGAATACAGGTGACTGTGGTGGCAAAGCTGTACTGGGGAGATGCAAGAGAGAAAATTTGTGAAGCTGTTGGGGATTTGAAGCTTCACTCTTTGGTCATGGGTAGCAGAGGCTTGGGTGCCATACAGAGGTGGTTTTTCTTTTTCCCTCTAGTTTAGAGATAAGTGCATGCAAATAATGGTTTAATTGTTTAAATTATGTGTAGTTTCTTAGATTCATTTGCTGTTGATCTCTAATTACAATTTGAAATGTCATCTTTATAATACGTGTTTACCTTTAATACAAATCTTTATTACATTAATTATTGAAATGAAATTCAAATTGTAATGGGTCAAAAAGTCCAGATTCTCTACTGATGTTTTCGGTGCTGTGCTGTCTTCTGCTGAGTATTAAAATATACTGGGTTGGTATTTTAAATATCTTTCTAATATATTTTAAAACGTCAAAATTAGTGATAAGTGTATTATGAAGACACAACATAGAAACAACACAACAGAAATCCAGTAGAGAATCCAAATTCGGGATCAACACTCAAAGCTCCCAAAGAAGTGCATCTATGGTTTTGTCCCATGTTAAATGCATCTTGACTCATGTTTTGGCTCTACTGGTAGTCTTGAGTCAACTCCAAAAATGAGGGGCTTCATTGGATTTGTCGACACCTAATGTTCTGGAGAGAGTTTTTTGTCTTTAACTACAAACAGTATAAACATTCTCATTTATCTTTCCATTGAAAAAATGGATTCCCAAACATATAAAACAGAAAACAAAAACATGGTTAGAAATTTATAAGTTGTATCGATGAACAAACAGAACAGTGATGATCTAATGATGTTTTTCAAAATTGGTTGATCGTAGGGTATTGCTGGGGAGTGTGACCAATTATGTCACCATAAATGCAAGTTGCCCTATAACGATTGTGAAAGACTCTGCTCCTTCCACTATCTGATATGCTACTGAATTTGATTGGTCTTGCAATCGTTTGTTCCATCTTCATCAGTGACCAGACTGTGTTTTTCTCCGTTCTCTTCCACATGTGTAGTTGGGATAATGAACACACTTGAAGATTAAGGATTCGCCAAGCAAAATGTCTAGTGTTAGCACTCTCTTTTAAGTGCTTGGTTATGGCAAAAATTGTGCTTATAAATAAGCTTTGTGTTGGATCTGTACTGAACTTACAAGTGTAAATGATGATGTGGTGGTGTGAAATGTTTGATATTCTACTTGATTTTTGCCGTCTTTAGTGCGTCACAATGAAGTGTTTATGGTGATCTTTAATATGGTAGCTTTCTTTAACTACATATTCATCCCTACTTTTGTCAATCAATTTAACCACAGTATACTGTTTTTACCTAATAATTCAACCACAATATTCCCTATGTAAAATGCATATGTAATGGAACGAGGAAAAAGTTAATATTTTTATGTGGGTTATGAAATTCTTAAATTATTTAAATGGAAAGTCACGCATTCTATGTATGAAAAAACGGAAACACTTCAAATAACATGACGATAATCTACACGTTATCGGACTATCTATTGCATCCGAATAAAATCTGAAAAAGAATAAAAGCATCAATCAATAGTGGGTGACTATGAATTTATTAGAAATTAATGTCAATTGTGATGACACTTGTTATTTGTTTTTATAAAAAAAGACATCTCTACTTAAATGTTTTAGTTATAATAGTGAGTTGGGATCCTTTGACAATGGATTTTTTTAGAGTATCATCCTTCTACACTTATGTTTATTAAGTAATTTAATTTATATTTGAATTAAATACTTCAATTTAATATTTTATTGTTAAAGTTAGTTTCCATTTGATTCTTTTAAAAATTTGATTGTAAATGTATTTTAATTGATAGGTTGCAGATTTTTTTTTGTTAAGGCTCTTGCGGAGTTTGTGCAGCTTCAACTAATTGGTTGCGAGTTTTTGGTTAAGCTTCTTGTGGAGTGTTTGGATATGAAGTTGTTAAAAATTTAAAATAAATTAAAAGTCTTGTATTAATTAAAAAAAAGTTGGATAAACAACGTATAAATAGATTAGTTTTAAGTTTTAGATTAAAAATAGTATAGTAATCTTTTACATAAATTTGTTCATGACTCAAACTTCAATGCCACTTAAAAAAAAATCTTTTATATAAAGTTTGTTCACAATGTATCGACTCGTTAATTCCCCAGCGCCGCAAGCAAGCCTAATCTCCCCAGTGAATCGTTAGATTATCAATTTTTACCATCTTCTTGGACTCAAGGGTGGAGAAAATGTGATCATCTGTATCATTCTTTTACTTGCTTCTTAACAATTGATAACAATTGGTACATTACTGACATGGATGATGAAACTGAACAAAGAACATTGGAATATTTCAAGCTAAGTTCAATCAGTTTCAATAGCAAAAGTTTATCTCCATTGTGCAAGGACTCGGTAAACAGTGTAAACCCTCAGGAAACTAATCATCCCAAAACCACACATTGAGCACAAATCTTAAGAATGAACGCAGCCTCAATCCTTAATTCCTACAACATCTGTAGTCGTTTGATGATCCAGCTCCTTCAGGAACACACCCTGTGGCCTGCGAAATATTAACAGAGGTGATAAGGTTTTTTATAAGCATTACTCAGTAACTCCTATAAAACTAAAGTAAAAGACTAATTATTGAAGCCTTTTTTTTATCTTAAACAAAAGTAGGTTTGATCCTCAAAGATGAATAGATGGTACATAGTAACATAATCTAAACAACCAAAGTACCAACGTCATAACATATCAGAGGATAATAACTGGAATTCGATGGCATTGTCATATTTTTAATTTCTAATGACATACATCATGCCAAGTTAAAATCCAGTCATTCTTCATTGATAAATTTCTCCGCACAGTTTTCATTCAAATAAGCAAGTTTCGTGCTATCAAATTTGACAATCTTCTCATCATCTATATGATGGAAAAATTGACTACCCGATTACACTAACATAGAACCTTTTGACCCACATTCTATCGAATTAAACTCATTAACTTTTTACTGTGCCCGTAAGTCAGCTCATGAGCACAACAAAAACTCCATTTTTATTTTAAAGCAAATAATCAAACTCTCGGGATGACAGAGTGAAGAGAGTTCAAACCTCAGCGCGCGCCAAATATCTCTTGTGGTGGATCATAGATATTTGAATCAGGAAAAATCTCCTCAAAATCTTGTTTCACTTTGTTTCTCAAAAGAGGATGTGGCAGCAGTCCTTTCAACAAAATTCTGAATGGCAACTCGTCAGGTGGATCCGGGGAATTCTTCATGTCCTCGTATATGTTCATCGCATCCGCAGGAGATCCATAGTTCAAGAAGCCCCTTATGACTTCAGTATAAGTCTGAGAATCAGGGAACAAATTTTCCTTTCGCATGCTTTCCCACAATTGCAACACTTCGTCCATTTTTTTGGACCTTGCCAATGCAATGATTAAGTCCTTATAGAGGAATGTATCAGGTTTGTACCAATCTTGCTTTTGCATAACCTTAAACATCTGAAAATTCATTCACTTAATCACTTGTAACCTCCGTACAATAAGCAGTGCACAGCTATAATGGAAGGTTTAATACATCAGTATGTCCAAAACTTGAATTTTTAATGAGGTCCTTAAATTGCAATTAGATACTTTGTTATACAAAATTATATGAGTCACTGAAGTTAATTTACGATGATTCAAATACCAGAAAAATAGTAATTTCAAAAGAGTTAGGATACGACTATAAAATATTTTAGTTTAGGACCAGATTAAAAATTTCCAAATGGTTCAAGAGACAGTGATGAATTAAACCTTGTAATAGTTGTCATAAATAATCACTATAACAAACAGGTTCGGACTAAGAAGCATTATGACAAACAGGTTATGGGCTAAAAACATGAAAATTAAAAATGCAAAAGAATTTGAAGAGTGAAAACCTTGAGAGCGAGAGAAACTTGTTCTTGACGCTCAAGTTCAGTGAGAACGGCGATCATGTCCATCTTCAAGAGTCTGAGAACGTGAGATTTCATGAACTTTTGAAGCTTATCCTCGTCATCCTTAAACCTCTTCAAGCCCAATATCACAAAGAGCGCTTCTTTGCCAATGAGCTTCTTTCCCCTCCAAAGGGGGCCTCTGGGCCTTCCGTCGTGGTATTGCCTCCAACACGACGTCGTTTTCAATGAAGTAGATTCAACGAAGGGCAGTGGAGCTGAACCGTGTTCGATAAGTTTAGTAGTTCTCGTAAGCTGTCCCACTAATAAAGAACGAAAATCACAGATTTTCGGAACTTTCGAGAAGGAACGACTAGCCATCACACTGCACTGCCACTGAAATACTCAAACCAAGGCTATGTTTTTTTGGTGATGAAGCATTTTGTAACTCCAAAGGGAAACCAGGGATGTGATACTTTCACGGTAACTAAAAAATATTTAACTTATCAACTTTAAATAATAATATTTTAGTTATATTTATTATATATTTTTAATTTAATATGTATAATTATTGTTTTTAAATGGCTGTATTTTTAAGGCTATCAAATTCCTATTTTTTTTATGCTCTCCTTTGGTCACGACCAAAAGATAAAAGTACATAAATACTTAAAACACCTCCGAATTGGTTTGTTCGTGACTGTTATTAAATATTACTATATTCGCGTATATATTAGAGTCTGATATTTGAAAAATGCAATTAAGCCAAAAATAGTTGTAAAACCAAACACAATTTTCCTTTTCCTGGCAAGATGGAAATGAGAGAGAAGTTCTAACGTAAGATTCTTAGTAACTTGTTCTCCACTACTGAATAACATATTTGTTCCTAAAAAATAATCCTAATATCATTTCGCGTTGTTCCTCACTCTCAAGCAAACACAGCAGCAAGACACAATTTTTCAGCAACCTGCACGTTTCTTTTACGATAACATTAAGAAATATATAATTGATATAAGAAAAAAGATTGAATGATGCAAACAATTTGCAAGCCAAATAGCAAAGCAAAATTGAATAAAGCACTTGGAAGAATTAGTTTGAATTCGATCTCTTGATTTCATCAGCATTTTCCATCAACGATCTTTGAATCCTTGATGATAACATCATTCACTTTGACACCTTAAACATGGTTGAATCACGGATATTTTCTTTACTGGTTTAACGAGTGAAGGCATAGAGGACGAGAAAAACGTAGATTAGAAGCGCAGAGGGAACAAGAACGAGCAATGGAGCCACCGCGGCGAAAGTATGAGGACTCCCACAAGCAATGGTTCCCAACTTGATCTGCACCAAATCCACAAGAGCCACCACCAGAAACCCGCATCCGAAAACCGACCCAAAAGCCGAAACCAGAGTCCCCAACCTCAAAACCACCGTGTTAATTTTCGCAACACTGTGGACCCAGCTGTTGTTGTTATTGGCGCCCAAAACGTCACCATCGTCGACGTCCTTGCTGAAGTTGATCACGTTCTTGAGAGCCAAGGCGATGAGGCTTGAGAAGAGGAAGGAGCTGAAGGAGTACACGTGGAACGCGATGAGGCCTTCGGAAATGGAGGTTCCGGCGGCGCAGTCGGTGTTGTCAGCGTCTATGAGGGTGTTGGTGGTGCTGGTGGTGGTGATACCGAGGAAGAGGGCTAAGGTGAAGAGAGAATTGACGTTGACGATGCCGTCTAAGGCCATTATGTGAATTCTGGTGGTCGTCATCTTCCGGCGAGACACGTTGGACATTTCCGGTGATGAAACCAAACCTATGAAAGATAGCATTATATTTTTCTTCGCATAAAACCGCAAATGCGGTTTTGTTTTCTCAGCTCAGGGATTGTGTTTTTGTATTGCTTGCAAGCAACCATTTAACGAATGCGTTACTGTATGTCTGTTGAGAGTGGCGTATAAGCTTACGTTTGGAACCAAACCCAGTTAACTTGTTTCCTTCTCAAAACTGTGCAAAAAGAAAAAAATGTTAAAAAAAATAAAATTAAAAGATGAGCCTTTGCTTTTGTGTTAGAAAACAAAGTTGCAAGGGATAAATGTATGAAATCACAATGCATTCATAGCAATTTATTCTTCTTACCGTCAATGTAACCTCTTATATGTTTGACATTTGTAGCTTCGAATTCATATTTGAAATATATAAAAACAAAAATTATTTGAACAATTTCAGTGGATCACAAATTTGTGTTTGGTTTCGCTCAACACGAAACCAAATTTAAATTTATTTTACTATTAGCAATAATGATCATAATCCCTCTTTACTTAGTAGACAACACAAAACCCATGAAGAAAAGGGGAGAGGTACAACGATGTAAATAGAAAGAATGATGGTATGTAGTGTCTTTAATTTGTAGATCAAACTCTGCTAACCTATCGTAAAAGAAATACTTTCTAGTATAACGTGTTTGGAAACATTGAATCAGAAAGAAACTTGGGTTTAAAACAGAAGATATATAACATTGACCAGCCATTTTCCAGCTAAGAAGCCACATAAATACAACAAAATTGATCGTGAAGTATACACCTGTGATCACAGAAACATTTGCAGATCACAGCACTAATAAGATAATGCAAAAACTAAATTACAATTTCCAATTTCATAGACTGCTAGATTTTCATCCCATCCCCAGAACTTAAGTTACAACTGTGCCTTCTCAAGAAGGATCATCTCTTTCACTCAAAATCGATGCCCTTTGGAATCTCAATTTATCAATCTCCTTCCCTAGATAATCTAAAGTAGTGTCTGTAACATGGTTAGGGGTGCATCCAGCATCCAGCATCATTTTTAAGAACTTGTAAGCATCCTTCAATAGCCCTGCCTTACTGTGAACTTCAATCAATGTATTGTAAGTGACAACATCAGGATTTATCCCACAGCTCTTCATTTGCTCAAAGAGCTTATTCACCTCATTGATTCGGCCTGCCTTCCCCAGAGCATTGATGAGAGTGTTATACATAACTATGTCAAGATAACCTCCCTGCTTCAGTAGCCTATCAAGAACAGCACTAGCTAGATCAGCTCGTCCCATCTTTCCTAAACCTTGAAGTATCATATTGTATGTAGCTATATCAGTAGGGCAAAAATTTTCTCCCATTTCAGCCAGAACAGCCCAAGCCTCATTGAAATAGCCCTTTTTGACAAAAGAACTCATGATAGAATTATAAGAATAACTCACTGGACTCACACCTGCATCACTGAAAATCTCAAACAATTTGCAAGCCAAGCTCAACTTTCCCTTTGCCAAAAATATAGACAAGAAAGTATTCACCATATCAATATCAAAAGAATCCGGTCCTTTTTCTTGGACTCTTTGACCGCGAGAAGGAGAAAAAAGCTGGGAAGAATAGCCAGTAGAGCACATTTGATTGGCCAATTTATCCATGTGCGGCGATGATGACCACTCGTCAATCCCATCGAAGGAAGCTTCCTCCCCATCATTAATGTTGGTGTTATCCTGTGCACCACTTAAGAAGCTCATGATGTCACTAAAATCTCCTTTGGAAGGGAACATAGGTGAGTAATCCTTTTTCTTTCCAGGAGGATTCTTCATAGAAGCTTCCATTCCAGCTTTCCACTTAAGAACAGAAAGTACCAAATTGTTTTCCCTGATATGCTTCATAAGCCGGTCTGTCCAATCCCAGCGACCGTGCCTATGAATGCTAATCAGCAGCGATGTTATGGTGACAAGGTCAACAACAAAACCTCTGCTTTCCATTTCTTCCACCATCTGCAGCGCCTCCTCCAGTTGACCCTCCTTACAAAGCTGCAAAACAACAATGCTGTAAGTAATCCCATCCACAAATTGGCCCTTCTTCTTGAGGTCACAAAACATAGTATAAGCAGCTTCCGCCCTGCCATTCCTAAGCAGCCCATGAATGAGAATATTATAAGTCCAGCAAGAAGGTCTCACACCTTCTTGAACCATTTTCTCAAACAGCTGGCAGGCTTCAACAACCTTGGTGGCCTTAAAATGTCCATCCAGCAGAGAATTATAAACAAGCGTATCCGGAGGGAACCCATGGCTCTGCATGTGGTTAAAAACCCTTGTGGCATCACCCATTCTAAAAGTTCTGCAACAGGCATGAATTAGGTTTGTGTAGGTGAAGCGATCAGGTTGGTGAGCTGAGCCATTGAGCTCATCCCACACAACAAGCGCATCATCCACCTTGCCAAGCCTGCAAAGCGCAGTGATGAGACTGTTGTAGGTGCACAAATCAGGGGCAACCAACCCCTTGCCATCGTCCTTCATCTCCTTGAAGAGCGCGAAGCAAGTAGCCAAATCACCCCAACAACCAAATGCGTGAATACACACATTGTAACCCGACGTATCAAACGAAAACCCTTTCTTCTCCCTCAATTTTGTAAACACTTGCTTAAACTCCACCCTCATATCTTCTTTTCTCAGAGAAACCAACAATCGGTTGCACGCGATGGACTTCGAATCGACGGCGTCGAGGAGCTTGAAGAAGATGGATAACGCGAGAGAGAGTTGGTTTTTTGTCAGTAAAGCAGCGATGAGGGTATTGTAGACTGTGGTGGCATCGAGGTGAAGGTGCTGCACGTAATCTAATAATTGGAAAGCTAAGCTGAAGTTCGAGGAGAGAATGAAGGAGTGGAGGAGGAGGTTGAGGGAGTGGGGATCGAGAACGACGCCGTCTTGCGTCATGGAATGCAGGACGGAGGGGATGTCGGAGAAGAAGCCGCCGCCGGAGAGGGAGCGGAGGACGAGGGAGTACGCCGCCGCGGAAGGGTTGTGGTGGGAGCGGGTCCATTCGAAGAAACGAAGCTTTTGCGAAGGGTGAATCGATTGGTTGGAAAGGATTTTCAGAATAAGGGGCTGGGTGAGTCCGAGAGCGACGGCGCGTGGGAGATTAAGCGTTGCAGAGTGAGAGTGGGATAGCGTGTTGGTGATAGAAGCCACCACCAACACCTCTCCCAGCTGTTTCCATTGCCGCATTACACTCTCAACGGTAGTTAGTCGAACCAAAACTCTAAATTCCGTTTCGAAATCAATGCGTCGCCGTTTCGGCGTGTTAAGCCTTGGGCCCACCGACCCAACTAACCTATAAGGAATTGGACCAGGCCCAGTTTGCAGTAGTGGACACTGGTCAAACACTGCATTAACACTTATCGTAAAAATAAATAAATGTAAACATAAATAACTCTCATTTTCATGGCTTCATTCTTGTCCAACCACTTACACATTAGTAAATAAAATCCAACTGCTTTGGAATTGGAATCATTTGGTCTGGTCTAGTGGCAGAGTAAATAACAATAAATTTTTATTTTGACAAATTGTGTTGATTTAGTCAACAATTGAATAAGTTTATGAATACATACTATAAATATGTATATACTTGTAATTTATACTACCAACAAACTATAATAGTATATACACTTATGTCATGACAGATAACTCCATGTAACTTGATATTAAAAAAAGAAGAAGAAAAACTCAAAGTTTGATTTTGGTGGACAACTACTATTTAGACATATTTTATGGCACAAAATGGAGACAAGGGACCAACTTAAATAATTTGTTTTTATCAAGGAATGGTTAGTTATTTCCGTAGACATTGTTGGCTTTGACAACAATAAGTCAAGAGGAAACACAGAGTTTTTGTTTCTCTTTTAACCACTTCCTCATCTTCCTTTCTAATATTTCACTTAGTTTAGTTATGAAATAATGATAGACAATTAGAATGGTAAAGAATACTGAAAATTTTAAAAATAACGTTTAAATAAATAAGAGTATTATATGAGATTGATATTTCATTTTATGAAAATTTTAATCCTTAATCTCATACAGTTTAAATAAAATAATATATTTTTCATCAATGTTTTAAAATAGAGGAATCACGGTTTTAATCTATTCAACCTTATACTAAATTTACTTAATTTCTGCATTTTCAAATTATATATAATTTAGACTAAAATAATTTTCATTGTTGTCTACTTTATCGTGTCTATAAACCTTTAACTCTGACATACATAGGCACACATATCCTTAAACTTAGACTGACACAGGAGCACATGTTATATATGTACGTACGCGCGAACAGATATATACACAAGTACATACCATGTCTCTACAAACATATAATGTACGCTTTAAGCTATATCTATTTTAAATGCTTTGATAGTGTAAATCATTTTAAAAATCATCACTCTATAACAAATTTTTAAAATGAATTATAATTTATCTTATATATATGGATAAATGAAACACTTTTTTTTTTTACTATAACAACTGAAAAAGTATAAAAGAAATGTGGATTTGGTTTTAGTGATTAAAATAAAAAGTAATGTGATTTTTTAAAGTGCTTTTTGTATCTATTAAGTATTTTTTTAATTTTGGATCATAACGTATGTTTGTAAATCTGGATTTAATAAAAATGTTTTTATTTAATACAGCCTCCTCTGATAATATTATTTGTTGGAAAGTTTGAATAAAATGATTGAGATGGTGATGAAGTGTCGAATCCAAATAAATTTGAAAATAATTTGAAGAATAAAAGAATGAAAAGAAAATAATTGAAATTGAGATTACCCTTATTAAAAAAGGTTGTGATTGGTGAGAAGAGGGAAGAAGAGTATGAGGAGAAAGAAAGCACAGGAACAAAAAGGGAGTGTAACAGGGACACCCTGTCCTTAACGCACCACACCCCACCCTCCACCAGCCAGCCTGCCACACCCTACAACTTCATCACACGGACTTTGTCTTTCTCACATTCTTCAACACCACAAATTATAAATTAATAATAATAATAATAATAATAATAATAATCAAATGTTATATATACGTATATATTTATTTATTTTTCTTTCCTAAAAAATGAACTTATTTATTTGCGTTGGCGTTGCTTTCTCACTCGTAGACATTTCTGTTTTCTCCAGTTGGCCAATTCGGCCACTCTCCTTTTCCATCTCCACCAAAATCCCCGGCGGTTCCTCCGGTTATCCGAACCGCTCCGCTCCGGTTCCCCACCTTCTCTCTCTCGACTTCCCTACTTCGCTTAGTTAACGACTAAACACACTTCACCAAACGAATTTCGTTTACCAGTTCGTCGCCGTCTTGCGGTGAGTTCTTTTTCGTTACGATTGAGTTCGTAGAGAGATCCGTTTCGCCGGTTCGAGAATGTGTTTTTTTATGCGCGTGTGGCCACGCGCCGCTGTGCTCTCCTAACGGTTAGGTTTTGGATCTGGATGAATAATATGTGGTGTTTGGTGTTGGATCTGGCAGGTTTGAGAGATCGGAGGGGAGAGGAGCCATGACGCATCGAGTGGACCACGAGTATGACTATCTGTTCAAGATCGTTTTGATCGGAGACTCAGGTGTTGGCAAATCCAACATCCTCTCCAGGTTCACTCGAAACGAGTTCTGCTTGGAGTCCAAATCTACTATCGGAGTCGAGTTCGCCACCAGGACTCTTCAGGTACTTCTGCCTCCTTTTCCCTTGCTGATTTTCCGTAATGGACGCGTGTGTTTTTCCTGATTGATTGCATGCTTTTATGATTTCTGGATTTTGTCTTGTTATTTTCTTCTTTCTGCTTGGATTTCTGCCAGTTATGTGCATGTATATGTATTCGACTATGGTCTTTTTTTAGTCTTTGCTTTAAAGGATTGATAGAATAGCTTATTTATATCTCAGATCCTTTTCTGAGGAAATAAATAGCAAGGTTTTAAGTTGCGCTGGCGGCTTTGCTGTGATCTTCACGTTTCATGAATTTACGGACAAAAACCTTGATGTTGTGATCAAAATTACGATGGCAGAGTGTTTTTCAAAACCTCTCATGAATATAATGTTTTGGAGGAATGATTTTAGCTTTCGGTGTTACGATCAAATGGATGAGGATTTGGATTAATATTTTATGTAACATAATTAAACAGTTGTTTTAGCTTGATTTTTGTACCTTCAGATGAGATGGATTGCTTCTCATTTAAAAATTGATCAAGAAATTATATCATTGAACTTATGACTAATATTATATGGTCAATGTTGTGGAAAACTTTTGGTTATTTATGTTTGAAGTTTTTCTTAATTGGATGGATAGTTGTCAATGGAATGAACAAGGTTTTAAATGCAGTCGAGGTTGTTTTTTTGTCATGATCTTTTCATGTTGCTGAAAATTACAAACGCAATGCTAGTGAAATGCCCGTTGCATTAGGAGACTCATGAAACCTCAATCTTGCTGTCTGTCTTAATAACGGTTGCTGAAGGTTTTTTGAAAATCTTGATGCTGAAGGCTTGTTTTGTTACATCATTACTAATGGCTTTTTGTTTGTGTACAGGTAGAAGGGAAGACTGTGAAAGCACAGATCTGGGACACAGCAGGTCAGGAGCGGTACCGTGCCATTACCAGTGCTTATTACAGAGGAGCTGTAGGTGCTCTACTTGTATATGACATAACTAAGAGACAAACCTTTGACAATGTCCAAAGGTGGTTGCGTGAGCTGAGGGACCATGCGGATTCTAATATCGTTATCATGATGGCTGGAAATAAATCTGATTTGAACCATCTAAGAGCGGTTTCGGGGGACGATGGTCAAAACTTGGCAGAGAGGGAAGGTTTGTCATTTCTTGAGACATCTGCACTGGAGGCAACCAACATTGAGAAGGCATTCCAAACCATTTTGACAGAGATTTATCATATTGTTAGCAAAAAGGCACTCGCAGCTCAGGAAGCAGCTGGTGGTACCACACTTCCTGGTCAAGGTACCACCATCAATGTTGGGGAGGCATCTGGGAATACAAAGAAAGGCTGCTGCTCCACTTAGTGTGACATTTGAGGGAAGAGCGTTGGTAGCAGATAGTATTTTTCCCCCCAATTCTGTTTTGCCCTTTTCTCTTTTTTATCTTTTTTTTATTTTTTTTATTTTTTTTTTCTTTATGGGTGAGAGAGACACATGTAGATTACATTTACTCCATTGAGTTGCAAAAACAAAGTCTGTGAAATTTATAAAACAATAGTCTTGCTAGTTTCTTTGGATTATCTGTTCTGTTATGTGATAGTTTCTAATGAGTTAATGTAATATTTGAACGGCGGACAGAAATTGATGATATAGTGTGATGGTTATTGGTAATCTAACACTTCAGAGAGATCATATAAGATATACACACCTTCTGGTTTTTGTCGATACATTGTTGTTACAAGGCTAGATCTGTGACCTGCTTGACAGTGTATATGATAATCTCTTGCCAGTTCTTCTGCTCTTTGGCTGATTCAGTAGGTAAAATCAAGCACCTCGTTTGAAATAGATAATTACAAGCACCTCACTTATCAGGGAAGCAACCTTTTTGTCATTATAATTTAAATTGCAATGAAGTTGGAATTTTGTGTTGTGGAATCCGTACTGTCATCAAACAGAATGCAACTCCAGATTGCTTTCTAGAACGTCAATCTTAAGTGTTCCTGTATGACCTTAAAACATTTACATTTAGTTGTATTTTGATTGTTTTAAGGTGCTCTATTGCAAACTTAGGGACACCTGAGGATGATGTACAGCTCGAGCACTTTGGTCGTATTCTGTTCACAAGCTACAGTGTTGGTTACAGCAACACAATTTATTACAATATTATTTGTTCAGCGCAGTGTTTGTGTTTACACAAGAATTTGATCTTAATACAATTGTTTTGATATCTTTTTATTTCAACTTTTCACATTCCAATCTTCACATTAATATATTAACCGATGAGACGATATATCGGTTAAGAATAATGCACTTACATATTGATTGAGACGATTCATTCACGTAAGAAAGAATCTTAATTTCTTGCAACGAAGTCTAATTTCTTGCAAAATAGTTGGACAATAAAATATCGGCATATTAGTGGTTTTTATAATTGACTATATGCAGTGTATTTGTCTTTTGTTAGACAAATTGATAAATATTAGTAACATTAGTAGATTTCATGGAGACTCCTTTCAATTTTTTACCTCCTAAGAAGTCTATATATAAAAATATTTTATAACTTCACTCCAAAATGTGTTTGTCCATTTCACAATAAATTGTCTTGTGATATATATTTTAGTGTGTATAGCTTTAAATAACAAATCTACTAAGTGGGTCACCAAAATTTATTGTCCCCATATTGATTTAATTAAAAAAAAAGAAAATTATATATTTTTTTAATGAGCTATCCACTTAAAAATAATGTAATATTTTATTAAGTTTTTTTTAGAAATGGCAAAGCAGATCAGCCCGGCCCGTTTTGGTCCGTCCCGCTTTTTGGTCTGCTCCATAGTTTAATATCGGATTCACTTTTCTGATCCGTCCCACCTTACGGGTTGGCCCGCGGGACTGCAGGCTGACCCGCATTTGTGATGAACAAAATATTTTTTTTGTGTTAAGCAAAATAAAAACTTATTTTATTTTTTCATAATAATTGATATTCATTTTCTATCGAAATAATTTCAATTAGTTTACCTAATCAAAGATAACAACAAAGATTATGGCTAAAGTACAATAGTAACATGTCACCTTACAAGACATGTACCTAAAAATGCATAAAAAGATATTCCATATTCATGAACTAAAATCATTGTCTTATAATAATAATAATAATAATAATAAAAGGAACTTAAAGAAACAACGTGATGAATGATGTGAGAACTAAAAAACGAGAACATATAATTTTGTAAGTGGGCCAACCTGCTCCGCCTTGCCTTTAGCCCACGCGGGTTGTGGGGCGGGCCATTGCGGGCTACCGAGTTCAACATCTCAGCTTGCCCCACATTTTTTTGTGCGGGTCTGCGAGCTAGCCTGCCCCGAATTGCCATTCCTAATTTTTTTACAAGAGAGTACGGATGAATGTCTGTTGTCAGAAAAGAAAAGAAACTTTCAAGAGAGAATGAAAAAAAAAGAAAAGGGCAACCAATGAATTTTGTGCAATTCTATACACTCGAGCTAATTAATTTGGAGAAAAGATTTTATACCACATCTAATATATTGGGTTTCTTATGTTGTTTAGTTAAGTACTCATTAAAGTTTTCTTGTATTATTATCCATTTTGTTAGTTAAAAGAATATATTTCTACTCATCTTTTGAAGTTCCTAAAGAACTTATGGTATACATGTTAATCATTATCAGTAGAAATTTTTACCGACTAGTTCAATAAGGTTCTTTTTTCATTTTCTTCCATATTGAAGTTTTTCAAGTAAAAAAGTTTTAGTATTTTTTGTTTTTTGTTTTTATTTTATACATCTTATTATTTTACATATTATTTATATAGAAAATATTTGATCTAAATTTTATTTTCACTTATTATTTTGTTATATTTCCATCAAGATGCAACTTGAACAATTGAAAAGTTAATGAAACTAGAGGGATAAACAGACAATTGCGGGTACAACTAAGGAAGGGCACATGATAACTCATCATAACGGTAAGAACATTGATAAGAACATGAGGAGAAATGTATGATAATCCACTTAACTAACTTTAGGTTTAAGGATTTTTATACATCTAGGGTTTAATATACATTATGTCGGTTAATGAAAGAGAAGACATGGATGGAACAATACTGAATCCTCTCCCTTTATTTCTCTGTTACCGTTTTCTTATTATGACAACTATGCAATTTCTCTGTACTTGCTACTGTTTAGTTGCTTACATTCCATGGTAAGAAAATTACCATTTTCATAATACTATATATGAAGATTTTTGTCATCATTTTCTGTGTGTTGAACTTGAAATTGTTATATTGGTGCTTCATCGTCATGGACAAAGAATACTCACATCAAAGAACTCACCACCACTAATGTAAAACAAATTTTAGAGCTCATTTCAGTCCAAGAATAGTTAGTTCAAAGGCACTTAACACTTTAACAGATTGAAACCTAACCTTTCTGAGGCTTAATAGTACATAAAAAATGTTGATAAGAAAAAGGAATCCATTGGAGTTGAAGTATAGTGACATGGTCTTGGTGAAATTAAAACCCTACAAACAACATTATGTTGCTCTTAAGAAGAATGACAAAAAAAAAAAAAAAACTCAATTTGAGGTATTTTAGTACCTTTTTGTAATTGAAAGAATTTGACATGTCTATAAATTTGTTTTACCCCAAACTACTGGAATTCATCAAGTATTTCACTGTTCTCAACTTAAGCAGTGTAAAGGGAGCCACTCTCAACCATATGGTCCATTACCTATTACTAAAACCGTTATTTGCAACCGATCAACTTGGGAATACCACTTAGATTTACATAAGACTAATCGAGATCTCAACTTTAAGGATAATGTTGATTTTAATGGGGAGGAATTGTAACAATTGCAACTTCAACAATTTAAAGAATGAGGAAAGAAGAGGAAAGGAAGATGCAATTTCTGGTAGAGTCAAGGAAGGACACATAATACATATACCAGGATTGTTTTGATCATTGTATGTTAAACTTGTAACTATTACACTTTTCTCTGCATTCTTGTTTACCAATGACTGCCCCCCAACTTGACATCAGTCAAGCAAATCCTCATCTCTTGATGTTGTAGCTTTAAATGCATCATGGTGATTTCTTCATATTCATCCACATTATGCTCCTCTGTGTTATATGGAATCTGTTTTTACTGTTAAAGAGAATAGGGAAAGAAAGGATAGATGGAGAGAATTGAGGGACAGGTAGATCAGTTCATTCAATTTTCACATATAAAGAAGAGGGTTATTAATGATAGGAAAAAACAAATTGACAATTACTTAATTTTGGATGATGTTGTGCATAATAGTCTTTTGAGTAACAGAATTTCAAACTTCTGTCCTGTGCTTAGCAATTTTAAAATCAAACATGAAACATTTTTTTGTGCTGTCTTAATCTTTTAGCATATCAAATTCACTCTTAAGTCAAAATATAAAAGAATAAACCCCATTTTTTGAATTTTTTATGACTATGCATCAACCAATTATTCACTAGCAAAACAATCTAACATTACTCAATTTGTATGGTTACATGCTGTATTTGATATGTTTTTTCACAGTAGTGTTTAATCATGCCTAGTAAATCAATGGAACTAATGCCAGGCTCAGCAACTACATGGCAAGAAAGAACAAGTTTTCCAAGAGTTATAGCCCAAATGTGCAAGTCATGAACATCCTGCACTCCCTTGATATTTCTAATGCCACTTTCTAGCTTGCTAATATCTATCTCCCTTGGTGTACTTTCCATGAGAATGCCATAAAGATTCCTAAGCATGGGAAGGGTAGCACTTAAAGATAAAACAGAGAATATAAGAGTGCACACAAGATCAACTATAAACCACTTAGGTTTAGCCCATATTATGGCTCCAGCAATCATCACTCCAACAGATTGAATCATATCAGCCATGACATGCAAATACGCTCCCTGAAGATTTAGGTTCAAGACATTTGTTTTTGTGTGACTACTTGAAACCAGGGTAGCACTCTCTTCATCACTTATTATAGATAGCTCCTTATTCCCATGATCATGATGATGATGACTATGATAATGACCCGAGTCTTCATGATGATGATGATGACTATGATCATGACCAGAGTCTTCATGATGATGATGATGATGACTATGATCATGACTAGAGTCTTCACAACCATGATGATGATGATGACTGTGATCATGACCAATCCATGCAACCATGATAAAGTTAAGAACAAACCCAAATGTTGCAATTGCAAGCATGACCTTTCCATTCACACTGGCCTGTTGTAGAAGAATTCTACCAACTGCTTCATATATCAAATAACCAGATATCAACCAAATTAACTGAACAGATATAAGAGCCCCCAAAACCTCGAGACGATTGTATCCGAAAGATTGATGTGGTGTTGCCTCCCAACCAGAAGCCCACACTGCAAAGAGAGAGATAGAGAATCCAGTAATATCAGAAAGCAAATGTGCTGCATCACCGATGACAGCTAGGCTGTGAGCTTTTATTCCACCAACAAGTTCCACAACCATGACAATAGCATAGAAAACAATAAGACCACAAAGTTTCTTTGCCGACTTTGAAGACTCTTTTGATGTCACAACACTATTTTCATGTCCAGAAAAAGGACAGCCAGAACAGCAGGATGTCTCTGTCTTCATAGGAAGAACATCAAGTCTTTCAGATGTAATTGGTATCTCAATTTCCTGCATTATCCTCTCTTCCACCAAGATGGGGGCTTCCCCGTTATCCATTTGCTCCACAAATCTGGGTACTTATAAACCCTAAACAAAACAAGAAAACCATTTAGAAAAAGTCACCCCAAGGCTCAGTCTTTTGTTAGATTGCCAATACCAACACCAACACCAGCAAGAGCATTCAAAATTAATTCCTATGTAGAACCAGCCAGAATTAGGTAAATTGTACATTATTTTACCATTTCAAACAAAGCAATAAGATAAAATCGACATATTAGCAGGTCAACGATAAATTGGACTACTTCAATTTCAAGTGTGCAATCAAAATAAAATAAACAGAGATAGCATTACATATTAAGGGGCTTGTTGGGAAAATCAGTGAAAGTGGCGAAATCAAACGCCAATTACATCATAAGAGGAATGAGTATTTTTACATGTGACAAATTTGCGTTAAAAAAAAAGGATTTTACAGAAAAGAAACGGAGGTAAAATGATAAAATCAATAAACCATACCAGTAGAAGTGGAGCGGTGGTGGAACCGAGGAAATAGATTGGAAATTGAGAATGGTCTCGGGAATCAAGGGCTTAGGTCAGAGGAAGCGATAGAGATTGGAAGGGAAAGATAAAGGTATAGAAATGAAGAAAAACATGTCTACGAAGATGTTGATGTTGTTGATGGTGACAACAAATTTAACGGGATGTTGCCGTGGGACAAATCTCTCCGTGGAGAGTTTGCAATTGCCGGCAACAACCAAGTAAGAAACCAAACTACATGTTTCTTATGTAGATACCGTCCCTCACAAAATTAGCATCAGATACCATTAGACCAATACCATGCCAGACGTTACTTTTATTTTAGTAAACAATTTGTACGTTTCGAATGCTACATTTATGAATTGAAAGCTAGTAAATAGTTTGGATTTTTCTTTCCTTATAATAGAAAAAAATAAAGTTATTTGCTTTCGTATCTTGAATTTTAAGATCATATCGCATCTTTTAATTAATATAAATCGATATCCTTTTAATTTAAGAAATTAAGGTTTATAAATGTTACGATGATTATTACTTAAAAAAATTGATTTTTTTCACAAACAAAACTCATATATGTAATACATAAAATTCATTTACATATGAATTATTTTCTATGTATGTAATGCTGCGTAAATAACATATGAAATAATTCATATGATAAGTAACATATATTGTATATGAAATATAGGTAAGTTATGTAGGAATAAAATGATAAATAAATAGATACGAAATAATTGATAAATTAGTTTTGATATCTAGCCAACTGCAATCATCACCAAGAAGCCCACAAGATGCACCAAAACACCGCCGCACCGATTCACACCTGCACGCGTTGAAACAAGAGGTCCACAAACGTGGAGTTTCTTCCCCTCTATCAAACCTGCATCACCGAACAAACATCACGCACGCCATGACTCACACAAGAAACACTAAGCTCCTGCACCACCGCATAGGCCACCGCCGCAACCAAGGAAGACAAACCCTATCCTATATTTTCTCTCACGGTGTTATTTTCGAGAGAATATCATCCGCCACATAATTCTCAACCAAAAATTTTAACACGATGTGTTTATGGGTTTTAATTGAGTCCTTCACATACTTCCCTGTCAAGCTAACCGAGTATTTTTTTTTTTTAAAGCCGTTAACGATATAAACCACCAAACTCTTGGGTCTTTGGACCGAACTCTTAATTTTTCGAGAGAGGACTACCAGAAAAATTTAATTCACATAAGACACCATTCTCGGCCAAAAATTTTAAGATGATGGATTTATGAATTTTAATATTTATATAGTACTCAGACTTTCTAATTTTTACTCACCTTAGGTTCCCATGAAATATTATTGTTAACAGCAAATTTCATTCATTCTTACAATTTATACGATGAAGATTTTTTAAGATGAAAACAAGCACTAAGCACTGTGTTTTATTAATACCAAACAATAAACATCATGCATTCCAAAATACATTTAACATACTACACTTTCACTGCCAGATTGACAACTAATTGTGAATTCGAACACACCCTAACCCGAACTTAGGAAAGTCCAGTCTGTTAATTTATTCTTACATGACACAGAAAGCAATGCAATGACAGTGTGACTGATTTAACACAGAAAAACTAAGGCTAGAATACGTGGAGGCCATTCACAGTGAAGCCTCCATCAACATAAATGGTCTGTCCTGTGATGTAAGAAGCTGCAGGTAAGCAGAGAAATGCCACCAACGAAGAAACCTCTTCTGCCTCTCCAATCCGTCCCAGGGGGATTCCAGAAATCAGACCATGCCGAACTTTTTCCTCTTTGAAGACCTACAAGAACATAACATAATCATATGATGCCCTCAAACAAAACAAATCACAAGAATAATCATACACTAACGTTGACAACAAAAAGGTTACCTTTTCCCCAAGAGGGGTTCTAATTGGCCCCGGTGCAACACAATTCGTTCTTATGTTGTCTCTGGCCCATTCACATGCCAGATTTTTTGTCACTTGGTTTATTGCACCTGCATGCCAATTACATATATGCACCTTTTCAAATTACCAGCTACACTAATTGCCTAGTTTTTACTACTATCTAGCTAACTCTACCACATGGAATGCAATGAAAAATCACCTTTTGTTGCACTATAAATAACAGATACTATGTTTGTAGCTACAAGACCAGAAACGGAGGACATGAAAATGATACTTGCAGCTTCTGAAGCTTTTAAGAGAGGATGTGCAAGCTGGCTTAAATGGAAACAAGATTCAAGATTCGTATTCATCAGAAATGCGAAATCTTCTGCTGTGAAATCCAAGGTTTGTTTCGGTATGTTTGTTCCCACGTTGTTTACCTATAGAATCCGCACAAAATGTAAGCCGAATATCCGATAAAATAACAAATGAAAACACTAACACAAAAAACGTTCGTTACTAAAAATGGATTTCGAACTATTCCTCACAGTATTAACTTTTAACAAAAGGTTGAAAAACTAACTATAACTCCATGCAATTGAATTGAATGAATTACTAACAAGGATATTGAGTTTCCCATTGAACTGAGAGGAGACTCTAGCTATGAGTTCTTCTCTTTCTAAACGAGAGGCCACGTCACAGACCGAACCGGTTACTCTGTATCCTTTTGTAGTCCATTTGTTTAAGGATTCACTGAGTTCAGCTTCGTTTCGAGCACAAGTGTGTACAGTTGCCCCAAGTTGTGCCAACTCCTCCACGATAGCATATCTATATGATGAAGTACAAATAATAACATCAGAGGAATTAATAACCAGAAACAGTTCTCATGCAATATCCACTTACTTTGTACTTCTTCTTCTTAATTACTAACTTTTATTGATGCAAACATTCTTACAGATTAACACAAAAGTTAAGCACTTTTTGCAATAGCTTTTGGTTTTGTTCAGTGGGAAGTTTGAAAAAAAAATGAAAAATTTGGAAGAAGAAGGAGAGATGATAGTAACCCGATTCCTTTGGATCCACCGGTGACCAGTGCTGTCATTCCTTGCAAAGACCACCTGCTGCTTTTGCTACCATTGTTTGTCTCACCCATTTTTTTCTCTTCAATGAAGGAGATGATAAGATGAATGAAGTTTTATTATAAAGAGCTTATATTTATAGTCATTATCATTTTCTCTGTGTACGCAGAAATTTAATAGTTAAAATGTAAGCCATGACAAAAAGTAATTTGATAATATTGAACTCGCTGAGTTTTCAAAACTTATCCTCTTCAACCTGATTTTGCGTGCAGCAAAAGTCTGACTTAATGTTTGATTTATTACTGTTGAGTAGCTAATATGATGTAATCAATGATTGACTTATTTTTGTGAGATCCGTCGCTTTTAGTTGTAGATCGACACAATATGTTATGTTTTCTTATTAAGGATTTAAGTGCTTATTTTCTTCATGAAAATATATGGGCTATCGTTTGTATAGTTCATATTGCATACATTTTTCTTTCTCGAAAACATGCACATGCAAGTTCTTTCTTCCTCGACAATGATCCTAAGTGCAGTGTTGTTGGGAATAGTCCAAGTGTGAGTTAAAGTCTCACATTGGATAGAAAAGACAAAGTTAAACACTATATAAAAATAAAGACCCATAACAACATTACCTTAAGATTTTGGGATTGAAGTGGTGTCTAAGGTCTTATATGTGTAAAACTAATGTCATATAACCATATAGAACCATAACTCATATATGTGACCAAAGGGGTCACTCATATACGAAAGATAAAAGAAAAAAACAAGGGACTCACCCTATCTTGAGGGAAGATGTTGAGAATAGTCAAAGTGTGAGTTAAAGTCCCACATTGGATAGAAAAGACAAACAAAGTTAAACACTATATAAGAATAAAGACCCACCTTAAGGTTTGGGGTTAAAGTGGTGCCTAAGGTCTTATATGTGTAAAACTAATGTCATATAACCATATGGAACCACAACCATGTGTGAGTGGTTTTTCATGGAGAATGGTTATGTTTAAATGTATTTGTGTTTTACATTATTGTTAGTTGTTTAAACTTTTACTTTATTCTCTTTGAAAATGTGATTGTTATATTTGGGAAACTCAATAATATATCTCTTTGTTGCTGATGGATTCCTTCCCAGTAGTTGTGAGTGCTTTTGTGATGGTTGCTCTAATTGTATGAAATTTTTGTGGGTCAAGTGCATTAAAATATGTTCTCTATATCTTTGTGGTTATTTTTTGATAATAAAAAAAAATACATAAGTGTTTTTATTATGACACTCCCCCTCCAGCAGAAATATTCCCGACCACAAGTACACTCATCTGAGCCGATTTTAACCATCGGCTTTGATACCACTTGTTAGGTCTATAGAGGTGGTTTCATTGGGGAGAACAAACACCAATGAGATCTGAACCCAACCATATAAGGTAATGACACCACTCTCAACCTAAAACCTTAAGGCGATGGGTTTATGAGTCTTGATCCTTATATGGTGCTCTACTTTCTCATTTCTGGTCAATGTAGGACTTAGACTCATACTTGAATTCCTAACAATCTTCCCCTCAAGGGTGAGTCCCTTCAACCACATTGGTACACCCCCCTTCAGCGGAAGCCCACGAGTACTCATTTTCTGTCCATTTTTGTACCATCGTTCTTGTTCTTCTTAAGGGGACACGTTTACCTAAAACCCTTGTCAATAAAACTTTCGATACTAGGACATACATGCAATTTATTCAAACTTAATTCTTGCAGTTCCCAGGTAAAAGTTTAATTAGCATTTTTTTAATTTTTTATACAAATTATTTAATCAATTGTTTTAATTATTAATATCAGGTAACTAGATCGACTAATATAGCATATTAAGAAAATTATTAAGCAATAGTCGACCCTAAGATCTTATTGCAAGATTTTTTTTTTCAAAAAATAATCAAATTTTACGAAGACACCTAAAAGAGAGAAATAATAAATTTAATAACTTGAGAATTATCAACAATTTTCACATTAAAAATCTTACATTTAGTCGTTATTTAAAAACTAAATGTGAGAGTTATTCATTTACAAGGAAAAGCTTATATATAAAGATCTTCTTCCCATAAACCGAACTTAGGAAAGTACTGTTAATTTATTCTTAATGACACACAAAGCAATATAATCAGAGTGTAACTGACATAACACAGAAAATGTCGAAACGAGGCTACAACGTATTGAGGCCGTTTACAGTGAAGCCGCCATCGACACAAATGGTCTGTCCTGTAATATATGATGCTGCAGGCAAGCACAGAAATGCCACCAACGAAGACACCTCCTCTGCCTCTCCGATCCGTCCCAGAGGGGTTTGACAAATTACAGCATTCATAACTGTTTCCTCTTTAGAGTGCTTCAACAACATAACACAATACCATGATCTCCTCAGTCCACACAAAAAACAAAAACAAATCACAACAGTAATCATGCACTAACATTGCCAACAAATATGTTACCTTTTCCAGAAGAGGGGTTCTAATTGGCCCTGGTGCAATACAATTAGTCCTTATGTTATCTTTCGCCCATTCACATGCCAAATTTTTTGTCATTTGGTTCATTGCTCCTGCATGCCAATTACGTACAGCTTTTCAAATTACCTAGTTTTTACTACTCATTACAATCTCTAACCGGCTATGACGAAGATATTATATATTTTCTGTTTTTATGACGAAAATATTATATATTTCCTGTTTTTATTTATATTAACAGAGATATTATATATTTGATTCTTTTTTATTATTATTAAATTTTTTTTTATTTGGTTTTTATTTTTCCTTCTAATAAATCAATAAACAAGCAAGTTCTGATTGGTTTTTCATCCAAACTTTTCTTAAACTTTTCTTGTGTGTTTTTTGTAAGTATCATTTTTTTTATTTCTCTCGTGGCTTACACATGTCTAATAGGCTAACTCTACCACATGAAATGCAATGAAAAATCACCTTTTGTTGCACCATAAATAACGGATGCTAACTTTATAGCCATAACACCAGCAATGGAGGATATGAAAATGATACTTGCAGCTTCTGAAGCTTTTAGGAGAGGATGTGCAATCTGGCTTAAGTGGAAACCAGATTCAAGATTCGTATTCATCAGAAATGCGAAATCCTCCGCTGTGAAATCCAGGGTCTGTTTCTGTATGTTTGTTCCAACATTATTTACCTAAATCCATTCACATATATTAACGAAAAAGAATGTTTTAGTCCTACAAGTTGGATCCCAAATTTGTTCTCATTCTTGTCATAGTTAGACAAATTTTAAGATGAAAAGGTGAAAAATGAACATGTCATTACAAGGATATTGAGTTTTCCATTGAACTGAGATGAGACTCGAGCTATGAGTTCTTCTCTTTCTACAGGAGAGGCCACGTCACAGACCGAACCGGTTACTCTGTATCCTTTTGTGCTCCATTCCTTCAAGGATTCACTGAGTTCAACCTCGTTTCGAGCACAAGTGTGTACAGTTGCCCCAAGTTGTGCCAACTCCTCCACGATAGCATATCTATGTGATGAAGTACAAATAATAACATCAGACAAATTAATAACCAGAAACAATTACTATATTTTATTGGTACAAACATTTCTTACGTATGAACACAAAAATTAAGAACTTTTTCCGCTAGCTAGCTTTCGTTGTTAATTGATAGCTAACAAATTAATAGGTATTTTTGAGTAACAAGTCTGAAATTCAGGAACAAAAAGTGAATGAAAAAAATGTAGAAAAAGAAGAAATGATATCAACCCGATTCCTTTGGATCCACCGGTGACCAGAGCTGTCATCCCCTGCAGACACCATCTGCTTTTGCTACCACTGTTTGTCTCACCCATTTTTTTTTTCTTCTCTTCAATGAAGAATATGATATGATGAATGAAGCTTTATAATATCTTATAATTGATATTTCTACCTTCTAAATGCTTAATTTGTAGTCATTATCTTGATGGAGAAAGTTAAGAGTTAAACGTAAGCCATAATAAGAATAGTTTGGCATTGATCCCTTGCTTGTACCGAATGTTTGGTTTATATATGTTATTGTCCAGTACCTAAAGGATTGAGAAAATGTAATCAATGTTTGGGATTTTTGGAGGATCCGTGTTATATTATTTTTGTGATATCCATGATTTTTAGTTGTCGATCAACACAATATGTTAACTTTTTCATTAAAGATTTAAGTTTTCTTCATGCGAATATACCGGCTTTCGTTTGTGGTTCATATAAAAAAAATGGTTTATATGTAATTTCAAAACCATTATTGTTGTTGTTATAGGCACTCTTCATTATAAAAACGCTTTGGGTTTGTTTCATGCGTTGCACTTTTGAAGAAAATGGAAGGGAATTAAGTAGACTTTGATGTTTTAGGTCTGAATGGGCATGAATTGGGATGAAAGTTAGATTTACATTACTTTCCAAAATTTGCCTTAGCTGTTTGGTGTCATAATAATATCACTTCAAATACATTACGTTTTTTTTTTTTTTTTTTTTTTTTTTCTGAACCTCATTATAGTATCAACCACCATCAACTTCATAGACCTTGTACAAAGCATTCACTTTCTTCATAGGTAAGAAAAGAAGCAAGTGCTTAAATTTAAAAGCAACAAAATTCATCATGTGAATTGCATTACCAATTTCATACCTTCAAATAACACTAATTGCCGCAGTACAATATGTTGAATATTGACGAATATGATTTATTTTTAAAATTAAATATTTTATGAGAAATTATAGATTTGAAAAATTATAGATTTGAAAAATGAAAAATCAATTAATATTTTTAATTATATAAAAGGAATAAATTATTTATCAAATATATATATACCTTATAGGATAATATTAATAATTGTAATGTTAGTTGTATAAGTGAAAAGAAGTTTCTTAGAGTTAAAAAATAATAACAATTTATTTAAAATTCACAATGTTATTAATTGAAGTAGCGTTATTATCTATTAAAAAAATGTTAAATGAAATTAATGATTACAATTTAATAAATAATTTTGTATAAAAAATGTTTAAAAAATAAATTTTAAATAAAATATTTTATTTTTTAAGTATGTTTTAGATTTCTCAAACTCTTAAACCATCTTGTTTAATCTATGATCCATTATATTAAGCTAAAGTACGATACAAAGACAAATCTCACAAACATGCTTAAGTAAAGTTTTTCATTATAATATTAATTAATAAATATACTACAATTTCTTAAAACTTTCAAAATCAATACCTTTTTTCACTAATGAGATGAATAAGAACAAAAAAAAAAAAATCTCAACTCCAACAAAGAAAATAAGATATACTCTAGTCAAAGTCAAGTAATACGTATAGAACAACTTTTGTTTAATATTATTCCTAGTCAATACATCACACTAAACTAACAAGAGTTTGTATTTCTATTTTAGAAACCAAAACATCACCCACACACACTACTCGCACAGGCACATATACATTTCCTATCACACTCATTTATTATTCTCCATATACATCCTTTTATTTTAACATTAAACAAAGACAACAAGTACATAACAACCGACAACACATCAAATAAAAATATCTTGTTGGGTTATATATTTTTTCATATGTTTTGGTTATATATGGGTTATGGTTATAGTCATTGAGAGATTGTGGTTCCATATGATTATATGGCATTAGTCTTGCACATATAAGACATTTGACATGAGTTTTACACCAAAACCTTAAGTCAATGGTATTATGGGTCTTTATTTTTATATAGTGTTTAACTTTGTATTTTCTATCCAATGTGAGACTTTGGCTAACACTTGGACTATTCCTAACAATCTCCTCTCAAGGGTGAGTTCCTTTTTTTTTTCTTTTTTCATATGGTATATTTCCCTTCAGGTGTATGGTGATTCCTTTTTTGTTGTAGTTATGCGATCAGTCAAGTGGGCACTTTTTTGTGTTATGGTTATGCAGTCAGTCATCCCGAACAATCGGCTCTGATACCACTGTTGGATTATATATTTTACGTCATATAGGTTATGGTTATAGACATTGAGAGATTTTGGTTCCATATGGTTATATGACATTAGTCTTGCACATATAAGACATTTGATATCAGTTTTACACAAAAACCTTAAAGCAATGGTGTTATGAGTCTTTATTCTTATATAATGTTTAATTTGGTATTTTCTATCCGATATAAGATTTTTGCCAAAGAGAAAGTTTAAAAAAATACAACAATAATAAGAGACCGACTTTTATAACAATAGACCTCAAATCAAACATTAACACAGTCAAAGTGCAAATTCCATAAGCACTGAAAATGTTACAATAAGCTTAAGTCAGGCTAGCTTATATGGAGGCCATTCACGGTGAAGCCGCCATCGACACAAATGGTCTGTCCTGTAATGTACGAGGCTGCCGGTAAACACAGGAATGCCACCATCGAAGACACTTCCTCTCCTTCTCCAAACCGTCCAAGAGGTGTTCGAGGAATGTAAGCATTTACAATCTTTCCCTCTTTTAAGAACTGCATTCGAGTTCAATACAAGCAGATAATAGTTAATCATAACATCAAGAACAATAATCATATATACACTAACAATTTAACTACCTCTTCAGCCGCAGGGGTTCTGATTACCCCAGGTGCAACACAATTACTCCTTATGTTGTCTTTCGCCCATTCACACGCCAAAGTTTTTGTCATGTGGTTCATTGCTCCTACATGTCAAAACACGCATACTTCACCAACTTACTCTCTCTGTTACTTCCACTGCAAATTTAACCCAAAACAAGTAATTACCTTTTGATGCACTGTACACAACGGATCCTATGTTTATTGATACCACACCACCAATGGAGGATATGAAAACGATGCTTCCAGCTTCTGAAGCTTTTAAGAGAGGATGTGCAAGCTGGCTTAGGTGGAAAGAAGATTGCAAATTCGTATTCATTACAAATGAGAAATCTTCCTCCGTGAAATCCAGAACCTCTTTCCATACGTTTGCTCCCACGTTGTTTACCTGAATAAATTCATACATAAGTGTGCTAACCCTAATCTCACAAAGTATAACTGAAAAACATTAATGCAAAAGTTAATTATCGAGCTTTCATAGGATGATTTTTTATTTTGAGGAAACTGAAAAATTAACTTCAATTCCATGCAATTGAGTTGTATGAATTACTGACAAGGATGTTGAGTTTGCCATTAAACTCAGAAGAGATTCTGGTTATAAGCTCCTTTCTGTCTGCACCAGACGTCACGTCACATACCGAACCGGTGACTCTGTATCCTTTTGTGGTCCATTCATGTAAGGATTCATTGAGTTCAGCTTCGTTCCGAGAACAAGTGTGTACAGTGGCCCCAAGCTGTGACAACTCCTCCACAATAGCATATCTATATACATACATATGAATGGTGAGAAACAAAATCAAAAATTCATGCAAGATCTACCCTCTTGTTTTCTGCAATTATTAATTACTATAGTTCATTGATACAACCATGTTTGCTTTTGTAGAAATCACCAAAATGTTACAAATGAAATGAAGAAATGTGGAAGAAGAAGAAGAAGGTACTAAAGTTACCCGATTCCTTTGGATCCACCGGTGACCAGTGCTGTCATTCCCTGCAAACACCACCTGCTGCTGTTGCTTCCCCTGTTTCTCTCACCCATCTTTTTTCTCTCTTCAGTGAAGGATATGATATGATGAATTTGCTGAATGAATCTGAATTCGTTTTATGTATTTATAATCACAAATTTTATTCCTTGTGGGGAATTTTTCCTTTCTTCTGTTTTGAGTCAAAACCTTGTATGTTGTTGATGCAATATCAAATACCAACTTTGCCTCTAGTCGTCATTGATGATATAAATTTAGTACACTGAATGCGTTTTCTATATTTACAATCACAACTTGATTAGTTCTGTAAGCATAAAGTGATGGCTGCTGAATCTCATTGCTTTTCAGAGTAGTTGTTCGGAATAATTCTAATATGATTTATAAAAATAAAATTGACAAAGTTATACGTCAATATAAAAAAGAAAGATCCGTATATTTATTGTTTTAATATTTTAGATGAAAAATAATGAAAACTTTTACGTGATGTGACATATATGTATAATTACTTGCATGAGTCTTTTGATAAAAATAAGGATAATGATATTTTAATTTTTTTTTAATTTATTATTTTAATCATCTTTAATTATTTATTTTAATTTTTTTTAGTGTGATATCATAATTGAAAAATGATTAAAATAATAGTTAAAAATAAAACAAAAAGATTAAAATATCAATATAAAAAAAAATAAACCCATCCGTAGCCGACTGGTCAATTGTTTGAAAGTAAGTGAGTGTTATTTTCTCTTTCTTTGTTTCTAATCGTTTGTCATGTCTCTACTGTCTTCTTTTTTAAAGTTGGATGAGGATTCTTTGTCCTATTCTATTTCTGGTGGAGAATCTCTCAAACTCGTCAAATGCAGAAAGTAAATTATATTAGTTGTGTAAATAAATGCCCATCAAAAACCAAATCAGTTTAAGATCCTTATCTTGGAAAAATCAGACATAATTTGACTAATGTAAGAGTATAATGAGATAGATGAAGAGTATAGGCCATTAAATTAGTTACCACATGACATTATAAAAGTTGAGATAAATATTATATAGTAATAATTCAAATAAAGTTATTAATAACATAATAGTTAGGGTAAAAAAGTATAAATATTATTGATGATATTATAGACAATAGAAGTACACACAACCTTTTTCAAATGCATCTGTCCTAATAATATATATATATATATATATATATATATATATATATATATTTTTATCTTTCAACCAATAATTCTGCTTAGATTATATCTTTAAAGTGTAACTCTGTTTTATTCTTTATGATTTCATTGAAATAAAAACTCTACTCACTTTTTACTCAATTATAATATTTATTAAGCTAAGTTTTCTTTTGATTTGTTACCACTAACTTTTTCTCTTGGTAGATTGATATGCTAACAAGCTTTTTAACTCTGAATTACTTTAAATACTTTAACCGACGTTCTTCTTGCTCGATTGTTACTTCCATCAACACTAGTTTTTTAAGAGGAAATTTCATCCATTCTAATAATCTATAGATTTTTACTTGTCTCAACTTGAGTTTCACTGTGACTGAAACTATATTTGAAGTTGAAGTTTGAGTTTTAAGGTGAAAACAAGCACTGACTTTTATTACCATCGAACAATAAACATCACACATTCCCAAATACATTTAACATAGCGAGAGTAACAGATTATTGTGAATTCAAACACACACCCATAAACAGAACCTAGGAAAGTACACTCATTTAAATTACTCGTAACAAAACACAAAAACCAGTACAATGAGAGTGTAACTGACATAGCACAGAAATGGTGGAAACAAGGCTAGATATGGAGGAATTAAGATTCTTTGGTGGATTTTTTTGGTGTAGATATTCTGCTGTGCCTTTAAATATAAGAGGATGATCACTGATTTTAAAGTTCTAAAATATACTAAAAAGTTTTTAAAGTACTGTAGTATATTTTTAATGTTCAACAAACACAACACCAATCAGTAAAAAATCTGAACTCAAACATGGAGGCCCTTCACAGCGTAGCCGCCATCAACACAAATGATCTGTCCTGTGATGTAGGAGGCTGCAGGCGAGCACAGAAATGCCACCAACGAAGACACCTCCTCTGCCTCTCCAATCCGTGCCAGAGGGGTTTGAGAAACTACAGCATTCATAAGTGTTTCCTCTTTAAAGTGCTTCAAGAACAAAACACAATAACATGATGCCCTCAGTCCAGAGAAAAAAAAAACAAAACAAAAAACAACAATAATTATACACTAACAATGCAAACAAAATGGTTACCTTGTCCCCGAGAGGAGTTCTAATTGGCCCTGGTGCAACACAATTGGTCCTTATGTTGTCTTTCGCCCATTCACATGCCAAATTTTTTGTCACTTGGTTCATTGCTCCTGCATGCCAATTACGTGCACCTTTTCAAATTACCAGCTACAGTTGCCTAGTTTTTACTACTCATTACAATCTCTAACTAGCTAACTCTACCGCATGGAATGCAGTGAACAATCACCTTTTGTTGCACTATATACAACCGATACTATATTTGTAGCTACAAAACTAGCAACCGCGGATATGAAAATGATACTTGCAGCTTCTGAAGCTTTTAGGAGAGGATATGCAAGTTGGCTTAAGTGGAAACCAGATTCAAGATTCGTATTCATCAGAAATGCGAAATCTTCTGCTGTGAAATCCAGGGTCTGTTTCTGTATGTTTGTTCCCACGTTGTTTACCTAAATCCATTCACATATATTAACGAAAAAGAATGTTTTAGTCCTACAAGTTGGATCCCGAATTAATTCTCATTTTTGTCATAGTTAGACAAGTTTTAGTATGAAAAGGTGAAAAATGAACATGTCATTACAAGGATATTGAGTTTTCCATTGAACTGAGATGAGACTCGAGCTATGAGTTCTTCTCTTTCTACACGAGAGGCCACGTCACAGACCGAACCGGTTACTCGGTACCCTTTTGTAGTCCATTCCTTCAAGGATTCATTGAGTTCAGCTTCGTTCCGAGAACAAGTGTGCACAGTGGCCCCAAGCTGTGCCAACTCCTCCACAATAGCATATCTATATATATACATATGAGAGGAATGAATGGTGAGAAACAAAAACCAAAATTCATGCAAGACCTACCCTCTTACTTTCTGCAATCTTAATCACTATAGTTCATTCATACAACCATGTTTGCTTTGTAGAAATCACCAAACATTACAAATGAAATGAAGAAAAGTGGAAGAAGAAGAAGGTAGTAAAGTTACCCGATTCCTTTGGATCCACCGGTGACCAGTGCTGTCATTCCCTGCAAACACCACTTACTGCTTTTGCTTCCACTGTTTCTCTCACCCATCTTTTTTATCTGTTCAATGAAGAAGATGATATGATATGATGAATTTGCTGCATGAATCTGAGTGCGTTTTCGGTATTTATAATCACAACTTAGTTCTTTCTGTAAGCATAAAGTGAAGGCCGGTTAACATCATTGGTTATCCGAGTAGCCGATTGTTCAATTATTTGAAAGTAAGTTACAGATATTTTCTCTAATCGCTTGTCATATTTCTACTGTTTTATTTTTCGAAAATCATGAATGTGGACACTAGGATGAGGGTTTCGATTTCTGGTGGAGAATTTTCCATCTCCCTGCTTCATATTTTGTCAAATGTAGAGTCACGCGCATGTGTAATGAATGCTTTGATATAGAACAGAAAAAGTTACTGTATGATGATGTAAAGTATTATTAGACGTTCCAACAAAAATTGGACACTGAAAAGTCACCAATAACAGAAAATTCAGAGAGGATAAGAAGGCCAGAGAAGAAACCTTCTCTTCTCTCACTCTCCATTCTTTTCTGCTCTTGTACGAGGTGTCCCTTTCATGCAACCATCTCTTCCTCTTTGTTATCTACTCCTTCAATAATTTTTCACTTAGGTCTCTTACGCCATCAAAATCAAATCATTTTAAAATCTGCATCTTGGAAAAATCAGACACAATTTGACTTATGTAAGACTATAATGAGATTGATTTTGATAAACTGTGAAATATACACTATTTGAATAAGGCGATACACACACATTAAAATATATATACACACATTAACCACTGTATTATTGTCATTTTATTTATAAGAATTGAGATAAACATGTAGTAATAATTCAAATAAAGTTATTAATAACATTAATAGCTAGTGTAAAAAATATAAATATTATTGATGAGGTATGTTGGATTCAACTCGAACTCTATTTGACTTAGACACGGCTTGACCTGGATTCAACATGAACAACCTACTAAATTTGGTCGTGACCCAACTTTATTTATGTTAACCTAAGACCAACTCGCACAAACTGATTTATGAGTTGGTCTTTTTCAATGGAGCTTTTGATGTTATTTTGATCCTGTGAACTTTTTCTTATATAGCCCCAACTCACGTGGATCAAAACCAAATCTTGTGCACTAGACCAGATTGAAAACTTTATCATGAATAAAAAAAATGTCTTCAAAATCCTTTTGTTGAATGTTTGGAATGCAGTTAAAAGCCTCTTTATTAGAAGATGTATGCATGAATTCATAAATAATTATGATAGTTACTTTTAATCTCATGCATGTATATATTATAAATACATATTATGTAACTAAAAATTTACAATTACAGTAATAATTTCTTGATAAATTGATCCGCTAACAAGTTTATTAAGTGATTTATAACTCAAACTATTTTAAATACTTTCACAGACGTTGTTCATTTTTCACTTCCATCTACACTAGTGTTTTAACAAGAAATTTCATCCATGCTAACCTTAACTTGGGGTTGGGTGACTGAAACTATATTTCACATTGAAGTTTGAGTTTTAAGGTGAAAACAAGCACTGAGTTTTATTGCTATCAAACAATACACATCACACATTCCAAAATACATTTGACATACCACTTTCTCACTGCGAGACTCACAACACAACTAATTGTGAATTCAAGCACACACCCATAGACTGAACCTAGGAAAGCAGTGTTAATTAATTCTTAACATGACACAGAAACGAATACAATCAGAGTGTAACTGACTTAACACAGAAAATTTGAAAACAAGGCTACAACATATTGAGGCCGTTCACAGTGAAGCCGCCATCAACACAGATGGTCTGTCCTGTAATGTATGATGCTGCAGACAAGCACAGAAATGCCACCAACGAAGACACCTCCTCTGCCTCTCCAATCCGTCCCAGAGGGATTTGAGAAATTACAGCATTCATAGCTGTTTCCTCTTTACAGAGCTTCAACAACACAACACAATACCATGATGTCCTCAGTCCACAGAAAAAACAAAACAAATGACAACAACAATCATGCACTAACATTGCCAACAAAAATGTTACCTTTTCCAGAAGAGGGGTTCTAATTGGCCCTGGTGCAATACAATTAGTCCTTATGTTATCTTTGGCCCATTCACATGCCAAATTTTTTGTCATTTGGTTCATTGCTCCTGCATGCCAATTACGTACCCGTTTTCAAATTGGCTAGTTTTTACTACTCATTACAATCTCTAGTTAGCTAACTATACCACATGAAATGCAATGAAAAATCACCTTTTGTTGCACTATAAATAACGGATACTAAGTTTATAGCCACAACACCAGCAATGGAAGATATGAAAATGATACTTGCAGATTCTGAAGCTTTTAGGAGAGGATGTGCAAGCTGGCTCAAGTGGAAACCAGATTCAAGATTCGTATTCATCAGAAATGCGAAATCCTCCGCTGTGAAATCCAGGGTCTGTTTCTGTATGTTTGTTCCCACGTTGTTTACCTAAATCCATTCACATATATTAACGAAAAAGAATGTTTTAGTCCTAGAAGTTGGATCCCAAATTTGTTCTTATTCTTGTCATAGTTAGACAAGATTTAGTATGAAAAGGTGAAAAATGAACATGTCATTACAAGGATATTGAGTTTTCCATTGAACTGAGATGAGACTCGAGCTATGAGTTCTTCTCTTTCTACACAGAGAGGCCACGTCACAGACCGAACCGGTTATTCGGTATCCTTTTGTAGTCCATTCCTTCAAGGATTCATTGAGGTCAGCTTCGTTCCGGGAACAAGTGTGTACAGTGGCCCCAAGCTGTGCCAACTCCTCCACGATAGCATATCTATATATATACATATGAGAGGAATGAATGGTGAGAAACAAAAACCAAAATTCATGCAAGACCTACCCTCTTGTTTTCAGCAATTATTAATCACTATAGTTCATTGATACAACCATGTTTGTTTTGCAGAAATCACCAAACAATTACAAATCAATTATGTCCACTAGCCCTTTGTTGCTGTTAACGATTTGAAATTAAGTATAGAACATATATGTTGTAGGAATGAAAAATGAAATGGAAAAAAAGTGGAAGAAGCAGAAGGTAGTAAAGTTACCCGATTCCTTTGGATCCACCGGTGACCAGTGCTGTCATTCCCTGCAAACACCACCTACTGCTTTTGCTACCATTGTTACTCTCACCCATTTTCTTTCTCTCTATAATGAAGGAGATTATATGATAGATGAATTTGCTGAATGAATCTGAATGCGTTTTTTTGTATTTATAACCACAACTTAGTTAGTTCTGTAAGCATAAAGTGATGGCTGCTTAACATCATTGGTTTTCCTAGTAGCCGATTGTTCAATTGCTTGACATTAAGTTACAGATATTTTCTCTATTTCTTTCTTTCCCTCTAATCACTTGTCATATTTCTACTGTTTTCTTTTGTCCTGTTCTATTTCTGGTGGAGAATTTTTCCTTCTCCCTGTTTTTTGTCAAAACTTTGAAACTTTGTATGTTGTTGATGCAAGATCAAATGCCAACTTTGCCTCTAGTCGCCATTCATTATTTAACTGCAGTTAGTGCATGTTATACTAAATGTTCATTTTCGGGGTCATGACACCGATGCCGCTTATAGAATAAGGTTTATAATTTTTATTACAAGAGGAAATTTAACTTTTTCTATAATTACAAGTTAATACATCAATGTACCGTTAAAAGTTGCCTTTGGCATTGGTTATACCTCATGTACCAAATGAAATCAATTAAATGGTGTCATATAGTTGTGTTATCTTAGATTCTTAAAAAATTGTGATTAGCAAGGGAATGTGTGCATGATTAGTGTTATCATTGAGGAGAGTAAACTTGAATTTTAGAACACAATAGATTCTGTTTTTAAGTGAAATAGAGTTTTATTTGGAAATTTTATAACAAAATTTTATATTAAATATCAATATATATTTTTTATTAATGTTATCTTGATGACCACATCACAGGTACCAAGTTTAAAATGATTCACAATTATGTTTTTAATAAAGAATAATTGTTATCCTAAAAGGAATTAATTTTTAAATTTACAAAATTTTGTAAATTTAAACCACTTTACACAAAATTTTTACATATGATCTAGTATTATTTTCTAAAAAATTGAAAAGTTCAGCTATGAGTTACAAAAGATTCAGAGACCATAGACACCTAGTGGTTGGAAACTACCAACCAATTTCTCATCAAATACAGGTTATGTCAAACCTTTGCTTAAACCAGAACCATGTTGATCAGTAAACAGAGTTACCAAAATGAATGAAACAAGTTATTGGAAATCTTCCATGTTATAGCACAACCAGTACATTGCGGTTTAGTAAACAAAAATAATTGCATTTGCAGAGTCCAGAACCTTGGAAGTGCGTACCAGCGGTTGGTCAGAGGACTAACTCTTGAAAGCTTGACAGAAATGTAGAGAACCATGCCAAATGCTCCAGACGAATGGTGATGGAGAGGAAAATTAGTAAGGAGGGTGCATGATATAAGCAGCAGGTCTTAGAACTGCGTTGTTGGGTAGAAACCATTCACGGACATTCCTCCATCAATACAAATAATCTGACCAGTGATGTATGATGATGCTGGTAGGCAAAGAAACGCAACAACAGAAGACACTTCTGCTGGATCTCCTAGGCGCCTAAGAGGAGTTCTAGAGTACACTTCTTCCAGATAGTCTTTGTTGCTGAGCACCTAAAAGAAGAGGGTAAAGTTATATAACTTTGACATCTGGTCACTACATTAGATTTTTGTGTTTTAGAGCACCATGAAATGACATTAATGAGTGTCATAAGCAGCTCATTCTAACCAATGGTTACAGGATAAAGCAGAAGAACAACCTGCTCTACCATTGAAGTTCTGATGTACCAAGGTGCCACTGCATTACTCCTTATATTGTCTTTTGCCCACTCACAAGCTAGATTTCTTGTAAGTTGATTAATTGCCCCTATATATCAGAAAGAAAATAAACCTTCAAAATTTGATAAACTCATCAACATCACAGCATTTGTTAAACAAGCTGCAATACAGCATCGAGCATGCAAATTACCTTTTGTTGCTCCTTGAACAGACATTGACTTTAGCGAGACAAAACCAGAAACAGAAGAAACAAACACAACACTTCCCATTCCCGATGCTTTCAAATGTGGATATGCAAGTTGACATATGTGAAAGACAGATCCCAAATTGGTATCAATAAGAGTGGAAAACTCTGTACTAGTGAAGTCTGTCACCGGTTTCCGAATGTTTGTCCCTACATTGTTTATCTATACATCAAATTTATCAGGTTAGCAGGGACATCTACATTAATAAGGCTTACTAATCCAAAGTAAACCCCCAAGTAATCCAGAAACACTGTTGTAACAGGACTAAACATCTAGGGTTGGTAAAATAAATTATCAGTGTCGTGTAACCGATAGGCCTAACAATTACTAGAACAAACTCTGGTACTGTCTAATGAGTTGCTTTTGAGCCTTGAAGTTAGTTAATAATATAAGATTAGTCTCCGCTTCTATGCACCATTTTACACCATTATTCAATAGGTTATTTTTAACGACAACTTACAAGGATGTTGAGTTTCCCGTTGAAAAGAGAGGAAACAGACTCCATGAGCGCCTCCCTCTGCTTTGGAACTGATACATCACAAACTGAGCCAGTGACCTCAAAACCCGAATCATTCCATTTCTTCAGGCATTCAGTGAGATCGTGTTCGTTCCTGGCACAGGTATGAACTCTGGCTCCAAACCCCGTCAGTTCCTCCACAATGGCACGCCTTTAACATGTCTCGACAGAAATCACAAGTTAAATTATGATGAGATTAAAAGGGTCGGAATTAAAATGAAACACGGGTGTGAAAGTAGAAATGTTGATACCCTATTCCGCGAGTTCCACCAGTGACGAGAGCTGTCATGCCCTGAAGAGTCCACCTTTGCTGTGTGGACTGGCTCCGAATGCAATTGGACTTTGATTTTTTTCTTCCATGATTGAAAATGAAAGAGGTGGTAGTGCGGTTTGACGGTAATGGAAGATAAGAAGTTGGATTTATGAGGGAATTCATATGCATTTTGTTCTAATCACAGGAAAATCATGCCATCATGCCATCGGGATTGTTCTTTTTAAGGTAATTTGATTTTCTAGTACAGACAGCGTTATCTAGGACTGGGAAAACTTGATTCAAAGGATTCTGTGTGTTTATAGATGGCTGAGGTTTCTTTTTTTCTTTTTGGATCGTCTTGTGGAAAATTATTGAGCAAATACAACTTGAATCATGAGAGATTTTATATTTAATTTAACGAATTTTACTCATGAGTTTTTGCTAGGAAATTTTTGTTACTAACTTTTAATTATTATTCTTGTTTAACGAATTTCGCTATAAAATTATCATTTCTCTTACTGATAATTTGTAATTGGTTCAACTATTCTCCTTCAAAATTAGATCAAATTGCTTCCTTTCTCAGGATCAATCGCTCTTTGGCTCATTTTCATTTGCCACTAAAATACAGCGAATTATTGAAATAATTGAAAATTAACTCATTTTAAGAAGCAATGAGTTAATATATTTCTATTCATTCATTTTAAATAAAAATTGAAATTAATACTTTTTTAAAATTTTGATCTAATTTAATTTAAAAAATTAATGAATTCAATTTTTTTAACCAAATAATAGAGTTATTCTTAGGACAGAGAAAATAATATTTTTAACATGATAACCCGTATCTCACAATAAATCTCACACATTCCAAAATACCTTTAACATACTACATTCTCACTGTGAGACTCTGCTAATTGTAAATTCATATACAAACCCATAAACCGAACCTAGGAAAGTACAACCTATGAACTTATTCTTAACAAGACAAAGAAAACCAAGACAATCAGAGTGTAACTGAATTAAGACCAAAAGTGTCAAAACAAAGCTAGAATAAATTGAGGCCGTTCACAGTGAATCCACCATCAACACAAATGGTCTGTCCTGTAATGTAAGATGCTGCAGGTAAGCACAGGAATGCCACCAACGAAGCCACCTCCTCTGCCTCTCCAATCCGTCCCAGAGGGGTTTTAGAAATTACAGCATTCATAAGTGTGTCCTCCGTACAGTGCTTCAGGAACATAACACAACAATATGATGCTCTCAGTCCAGAGTAAAAAAAAACAAATGACAAGAATAATCATACACTAACATTGCCAACAAAAGTGTTACCTTTTCCAGAAGAGGGGTTCTAATTGGCCCTGGTGCAACACAATTAGTCCTTATGTTGTCTCTCGCCCATTCACATGCCAAATTTTTTGTCACTTGGTTTATTGCACCTGCATGCCAATTACAAACACTTGGATAATTTTTACTACTCACTACAATCTCTACCTAGCTAACTCTACCACATGGAATGTAATGAACAATCACCTTTTGTTGCACCATATATAATGGATCCTGAGTTTATAGCTACAACACCAGCAATGGATGATATGAAAATGATACTTGCAGCTTCTGAAGCTTTTAGGAGAGGATATGCAAGTTGGCTTAAGTGGAAACAAGATTCAAGATTCGTATTCACCAGAAATGAGAAATCTTCCGCTGTTAAATCCAGGGTTCGTTTCTCTAGGTTTGCTCCCACATTGTTTACCTTAAATCCATTCACAAATATTAACGAAAAAGAATGTTATAGTTCTGCAAGTTGAATTAAAAATTAGTTGTTTTTCTTGTCATATTTAGACGATGAAATATGAAAAGGTGAAAGAAAAAGCATGTGATTACAAGGATGTTGAGTTTTCCATTGAAGTGAGAGGAGACTCTAGCTATGAGTTCTTCTCTGTCTGCACGAGAGGTGACGTCACAGACAGAACCGGTTACTGTGTATCCTTTTGTGGTCCATTGGTTCAAGGATTCACTGAGTTCAGCTTGGTTCCGAGAGCAGGTGTGTACAGTAGCCCCAAGCTCCGCCAACTGCTCCACGATAGAATATCTATATACATATATGAGAGGAATGAATGGAGAAAAGAGAAATATATACAAAATTTCATGCAAGATCTACCCTCTTCTTTTCTGCAATTATTAATCAGCATAGTTCATTGATACAACCATGTTTGCTTTGTAGATATACTCTATGGTCTATCGTCAGACCATCATCGCTTGTTCTTAATACACCTGATCGATGATCCGACGGTAAACCATACAGCACAGCAGTAGAAAGCACCAAACAGTTACAAATAAAATGAAGAAAAGTGGAAGAAGAAGAAGAAGAAGGTAGTAAAGTTACCCGATTCCTTTGGATCCACCGGTGACCAATGCTGTCATTCCCTGCAAACACCACCTGCTGCTACTGTTTCTCTCACCCATCTTTTTTCTCTCTACAATGAAGAAGATGATATGATATGATGAATTTTCTGAATGAATCTGAATTCGTTTATGTATTTTATAATCACAAATTTATTCCTGTTTGAGAATTTTTCCTTTCTTATGTTTTGAGTCAAAACTTTGAAACTTTGTATGGTGTTGATGCAAGATCAAATACCAACTTTGCCTCCAGTAGTCATTCATGATTGACCTTGGGTAATGCATGTTATACTAAATGTTCAATTTTAATTAAAACACTTTTTCAGAATACAACAATCTACAATTTGCTTGGAATATTCAAAATAGAACTTTCTTTTACGGGGAAATGACACAGATGCTGCTTATAACTTTTTTATAAATGGTGTTAGATTCTTAAAAAATTATGATTTGCAAGGGAATATAAAGTGTGCATGATTAGTGTTATCATTAAAGAGAATAAACTTGAATTTCAGAACACAATAGATGCTGTTTTTTAAGCGAATTAGAGTTTTATTTTGACAAATTTTAAAACAAAAGTTTACATTAAATTAATATCAACGTATATTTGCTATTGATGTTATCTCGATGATCACATCACATGTACCAAATTTTAAATGATTCACAATTATGTTATAAAGATTAGTTCTTATCATAAAATGGATTAATTTTTAAATTTATTAAACTTTGTAAATTTAAACCAGTTTATATGACATATGATTCAGTATTATTTTCTAAAAAATTGAAAAGTTTAGCTATGAATTTCAAAAAGTTGAGAACCATGTCACTTAGAAGTCGTTGTTGGGTAGAAACCATTCGCGGACATCCCTCCATCATGATTAAATAATTTTTTTAAATATCTTTTAAATGTTTTAAAATTCGAATTTAAAATATCATATGATTAAATAATTGTTTTAAATATCCTTTGAAAATTCTTCCATATGCGTAACTTTCTTTCTGCATCCATGTGATGGTAGAGTTTGGATAACAAACGCGTGTTTCATTTTCTCAAACATGAAGCAATGAATAAACGAAACTGTGTAAACAGGTACAATAATCTTAAGAGGCTGCTAGTTTTCAAAGCATTTGTTATTAGAGCTAAAATATGTTAGATTGTTTTAAAATCTAAATCGAATTTAAGTTTTTATAATAGTTTATTTTATTGAAGAAAAAAAAGTGACGTTTTTAAGCTATTTATGAAACTTTTTTTAACCTACTAAAGTGATTTAGTAGAAGCAATATAAATAATAATTTTCTTTGTAATATTGAAAGAAACAAACAAACTAGTACATAAATGATGTGAAAATTAGATAAGATGTTATAAAGTTTGGTGATATGATTTTGATAACTTATCCTCTTGATTTATATTTTAAGAATGATTTATTGAGAAGGTTTTATATTAAGTAGACTCGATTCAATTTTATATAAATAATTTTCACCACGATATTTAAAATCTTAATACAATGAATTTTGAAATCTTTTTTTTATATATTGTTTTATGGGATAAATATATTTTTTGTCCATTAATTTTATGTGAAAATTGAAATTAATTTTTTTTCGTAATTTTAAATTAATTTACTCTTTCATATTTAAAAATGTGTGAAATTAGTCTTCTTAACTAAATTTTGTTAAGATTATTGAAGAGAGTCTAATTTCAATTTTTACTTAAACTTGAGGCAACAAAACATATTTAACTCATGTTTTATATTCAAAGTGATACTTAAACTCAAACCCAAAATATTTAGGCAACGAATTTGTAAGTCTTTCTTTCTTATATTTTGCTTAACTTTGTTATTTCTACTCGATATAACACCAAAACTTATAGTTGAATTTTTTGATAATAGTATGAGAGTTGAAAGTTTGTAAGTCTCTATAATCCTTAAGGTAAATAAGATTATGAGAATAGATCATAATTTATCAATTAAATATAACATGATGATTAATGATAGACTATAGACTTTATTAAGAAACAATTATTATAAAAAATATATTAAAATCATCCATTCCAACGATTTATAATGCTTACCTTAACTTGAGGTTGGACGTGACTAAAACTATATTTCACATTGAAGTTTGAGTTTTAAGGTGAAAACAAGCACCGAGTTTTATTGCTATCAGACAAAAAAACATCACACATTCTATAATACATTTAACATACCACACTCTCATTGCGAGAATCAACTAATTGCTAATTCAAACACAACCACATATTGAATCTACGAAATCACACTCTGTTAATTTATTCTGTTAATTTATTATTAACATGTTACAGAAACCAATACAATCAGAGTGTAACTGACTTAACATAGAGAATGTCGAAACAAGTTTACAATATATGGAGGCCGTTGACAGTGAAGCCGCCATCAACACAAATGGTCTGTCCTGTAATGTAAGAAGCTGCAGGCAAGCACAGAAATGCCACCAACGAAGACACCTCCTCTGCCTCTCCGATCCGTCCCAGAGGGGTTTGAGAAAGTACAACATTCATAACTGTGTCCTCTTTAGAGTGCTTCAACAACACAACACAATACCATGATGTCCTCAGTCCACACAAAAAACAAAAACAAATGACAACAATAATCATGCACTAACATTGCCAACAAAAATGTTACCTTTTCCAGAAGAGGGGTTCTAATTGGCCCTGGTGCAATACAATTAGTCCTTATGTTGTCTCTCGCCCATTCACATGCCAAATTTTTTGTCACTTGGTTTATTGCTCCTGCATGCCAATTAAATACACTTGGATAATTTTTACTACTCACTACAATCTCTACCACGTGAACTGCAATGAAAAATCACCTTTTGCTGCACTATATATAACGGATGCTAAGTTTGTAGCCACAACACCAGCAATCGCGGATATGAAAATGATACTTGCAGCTTCTGAAGCTTTTAGGAGAGGATATGCAAGCTGGCTTAAATGGAAAGCAGATTCAAGATTCGTGTTGATCAGAAATGCGAAATCTTCCGCTGTTAAATCCAGGGTCTGTTTCTGTACGTTTGTTCCCACATTGTTTACCTAAATCCATTCACAAATATTAACGAAAAAGAATGTTTTAGTCCTACAAGTTGGATCCCGAATTAGTTCTCATTCTTGTGATAGTTAGACAAGTTTTAGTATGAAAAGGTGAAAAAAGAACATGTCCTACAAGGATATTGAGTTTTCCATTGAACTGAGATGAGACTGTGGCTATGAGCTCTTCTCTGTTAACGCGAGAGGTCACGTCACAGACCGAACCGGTTACTCTGTATCCTTTTGTGCTCCATTCGTTCAAGGATTCATTGAGTTCAGCTTCGTTCCGAGAGCAAGTGTGCACAGTGGCTCCAAGCTGTGCCAACTCCTCCACAATAGCATATCTATATACATACATATGAATGATGAGAAACAAAAACAAAAATTCATTCAAGACCTACCCTCTTGTTTTCTGCAATTATTCACCAGAATAGTTCATTGATACAACCGTGTTTACTCTGTAGAAATCACTATTTTGTTGTTAACCACTTGAAATTAAGTACAAAAAGTGGAAGAAGGTAGAAAAGTTACCCGATTCCTCTGGATCCACCTGTGACCAGTGCTGTCATTCCCTGCAAACACCACCTGCTGCTTTTGCTTCCACTGTTTCTCTCACCCATCTTTTTTCTCTCTTCAATGAAGGATATGATATAATGAATTTGTTGAATGAATCTGAATTCGTTTTCTGTATTTATAATCACAAATTTTCTTCCTGGTGGAGAATTTTTCCTTTCTTCTGTTTTGAGTCAAAACCTTGTATGTTGTTGATGCAATATCAAATACCAACTTTGGCTCTGGTCGTCATTGATGATATAACTTTAGTATAATGATTGCGTTTTCTGTATTTATAATCACAACTTAATTAGTTCTATAAGCATAAAGTGATGGCTGCTGAATCTCATTCGCTTTCTGAGTAGTTGTTCGGTATCATTCAAATGAGTTATAAAAATGAAATTGACAAAGTTATACATCAATATAAAAAGAAAGATCGGTAAATTTATTGTTTTAATATTTCAGATTAAAATGTATAATCTCTCGTACGAGCCCCTCAATAAAAAATAAACCCATCCGTAGCCGACTGGTCAATTGTTTGAAAGTATCAAAAATATTTTTTGACAAATATTTTGATGATAAAGTAATTAAATAGAGTAATTTTTTATTTTTTTATGGAAGTTAAAAAAATAAAGTAATAAAATTTTGGATTTTTTTTTTTACAAAAATGTTGATCGTCAAAGTTTGTTAAACTAAAGTATTTTACGCTGTTAGAATAAGGGGATGCCTTAATTTTAGACATTTTTGTTTCCTAACTAATTCTAAAGCTATCCCATTAAAATTCATTAAGCTTCTATCTCATATTTCTATGAAATGATAAAGTTAAATTACATCAGTTTAACTTACATAAACTACTACCGTCACTAATTTTTAACATGATAGTTTGTTCTCATACTTCGTTATTAAATTAAAAGTTCTTTTCATAAATTATTTATACAAAAACTGATATTATCTAAAACTAATTAGTATCCATGCAAACATTAATCTTAGTATTGTTGTCAAGTATTCGAATATATATGCGTTTATCGTTAAAATGAAATTAACAAAAATATGCAGTTAGTTTTTCTAAAATTAAGGTTGTATTGGATTTTGTTTTATTTTTAAAATTAATTTTCAAAATGCAATTAAATAATATTCCTATTGGTGGAGATAGTAAAAACTTCAAAGTAGCGCGTGACATAGATAGAGAAAGGTTGGATAAGATTGAAAAAAATATCTCGATTATTTTTTTTCTTTAATTAATTGTGATATTTGTTTTCTGCTGGTCTTTTCGAAATGTCTTTATAAGTTTTAATCTTATAATTAAATTAACTAAAAGAAGCTAATATAAGATCTGGAACTTAATCATACTAAAGTTATTTTTCAAAATTGTCCTCAATAATTTTCCAATTTTAATAATATTAGATATGAGAAGTTAATTGCTAGGTAGAATAAAGCCATTTTAAAATTTCGTTTCCAAACTTAGAAAAAAAATAAAAAAGAATAAAACTAACTAAAATATTAGTTTCATTGTCATAATAAACTTTCAAATATAAAGATAAAAAGTTTTTGAGAATTTTATCATCGTAATGAAAATTGATTGGACTTCTAAATTTTGTATAGCTTGTGATAGTTTTTAGGTTTTTTTCCAATAAAGAAAAAAAAAACTCGATCCTTTGAAAAATATCTTAAAAAGTCATATTGACCTCTTTCGATGCAAAGAGATAAAAGAAGAAGAATTTCTGTGTGATCCTATTAATTATAAGAGTTTCTGTCTGTGACAGCTAACAATTTACTTAGATAATAGAGAAGAAAATTGTGAAAGAAACTAATTTTAATTTTACCATAAATTAAATATAAAATAATTTGTTACAAAGTAAACAAATATTTATATGTCACTTATCTTCAAACCTTTGACTATATAAATGGATTATAGGTCATGTGAACCTTTAATATTATGTACTGAACAATATGAAAGAGTTTTGATAAGTCTTTTAATGTAGTGGGATTTAACCAGAGCTTAAGAAAGTGACTTATTATCTACTTTGAACTTTTATCCTCCAAGTTTTATATCTAGTTATCTATTATATAAAGTACTAATAAATTTCAATTCTATTTAATTTTTGAATAAAAAAAGTAAAAATAATAAAGATATAAATACTTGTTCATACTTTACCAATCTGAATTGAAAATCATTCTCTGGAAGAGAGAAAGACGATGTTAGATTTTTCTTCTTTTACATCCTCATGATTTTAATATGTATAACAGATTAGAGTTATAGTAAATTAAGTTAAGGAAAAAGATTATGTAATATTACAAACTATTTTGACCTTCACCACATACATAAGGAGTACAAATTTATCATATTCAAATCAATTAATTATTTTCAACAATTTCATATGGCATTTATATAATACATTATACTAACTAGCAACCAGTATTAGGAATATATTGACTTTATTTTCAAGAATATCATAAATTTATGAAAGAAAAAAAAATCACTGTAAAATATATTTTTCCTATCAAAACTCAAACTCCTTGAATATTTTCCAAATATAAGTTTCTTACACAACCAAAAATATTTTACCAAAAAGTCTATATTATGTACTCAAAGATATTAAAAAACAGTATTAACCAACTTTATTTACCTTTAACACTTGTTTATCCAAGCTTAAACTCTCAAAATCACAACTGCATATCACAAAAAAGTTAATCTTATATATATAAAATCTCTAATTAACAAATCTAAATATATTACTATATATGTTCTTAAAATAATAGAGATTGACCTTTATGCAAGAAACATCACATGCAAACTCAAACTTACAATCTTTCACATAAAATTAATTTAAGAAAAAAAAGTAAATGAAAAAAAAAAACTTACTCAAAAATAACTTTTGATCAGAATAATGTTCTACTTTCTACTAAGATAATTCATATATATGAAAAAAATGAATAATTTATCTCAAATTAAAATAAAAAATAAATAAATAAATAAGTTTGTAAAAATAATGATTTTTTAAAATAAATTTTGAATAATTACATTTTTTATTTATACACCTTTTAACTTAATTAATAAAAATATTGCGACATATATATTAACCTAATAAGTTTTACTGTTACACGAATTAACTTAATTCCTAAAAAGAAAGACACGTATGAAGCAGATATTTTCTATGATGTAGACTTTGACTTTAGAGTATATGTAAATGGTCCAATATAAAATTATATGTTCTACATTACTATGAACTTTGACAAAGTCTACAAAGGTATTATGTACAGTGACAATCTGCAAAATATTCGTTATACATCACAATTTATTCGATTTTTGTTGAACATCTTATCTTCATCCTTCAAATTTGCTTCACCTTCCAACAACATCAACACCTTTCTATTTTGAAGTTTGACTTTCTCCTAAAATATCATGTAGTACATGTCAGTTTACAAGAAAAGAAACAAAACTATATATTCAAAGTTTGGGAGCTTCATTCTCTTAAATTTTTACAATTTCAATTTAGACACCCATATATTGTTACAAGTCCTACATCGACTAGAAATAAGACAATTTTATAGTATATAAGTAAGGTACAAACCTCACTTTTCAAACTGATTTTGTAGAATTGAGTTAGACTTAAAATTCATTCCTAATCTAATATGATATCAGAACCACCTGACATTTTGTCCTACCCAGGTTACCCTAATTAATTTCGTCTGCATTTATACATATGCATGTAGATGTATACTGCATCAGCATTGATATATACATAGTAAAGTTTGAAATCTAATTGGAATATTAATGAAAAGGTTGTAGCAGTTTCCAAGTGGAAGACGTTCATGGCTGGCTATGTTGTGTTCTATGGTTTTCCAGCTATCAATTCTTTCCTTTTATTGTTTCATATTTTGCTTCGAATTTAATGTTAAGGACGGCTAAACAACACTCTCTTTCACTAAAGCTATCAAATTTTAAATTAATACTATTACTATAATCACTTCTCTTAGTTGTTAACATGCATAGATTAAAACACCTTTGATCTATTTCTAATTCAATTCTATGCATAAATTAACCCCTCATTCTCTCTGTATTTTCTTCTAACTATGTTGTTAATGTAAAATATTTATTGATTTTGTTAATATGAATATTTGGAAAAAATCTTGCTAATCAGAATATATTCTTCTTTTTTAATCGGAATTCAAGATCTTAATTAAAAAATCTGACTCCGGTTCCATTTCTCGTCAACAACACACACACACACTAACAATCATTTTTATTTTACTTGGGTGGCTACCACAAATATCATTGCAAACTAAATAGTATATTAACATTTTAATAAAAGTAACTAGTTTTAATATGGGACGGGTGAATAAAATATTCAAAATTTCTGACTATTTTCTTAATCAAATGGTCATATGTCGTAGACAATTGCGTGATTTCTAAGGTGACCTTTTCATCTTGGGAGAGAAACCAATCTGACTTAAAATAAATATTATTTTACTCTCACAAAACATTTGTCCTCTTTGTCTTAACTTTCTTCATTTGGATCTTTGTAATAAGCTAGAACAATTATTACTTTTTTAAGTAATTACTATTTGAAAAAAAAAAGTTAGCTTCTAAACTATTTAATAATTGTTAAAGAGATTCTCAAACTAAAAATAATAATTCAGTCCTTAATTGAGTACTTTTCTTTCCAATTAATGTCTCCAGAATTTTTAAAACTGCTACTAAATATCATTTTCTGTCAGTTTCACTGTCAGAAACTAATCTATGTAGACTACAAAGGACGTTTCCACATTCATTCTACATGTAAAAGCAACATTCTGAGAAGTTCCTTTGGCAGAAGAATCTTTTTCTTACATTTCAATAAGAAAAAATGTTAGTCTATTTTGAAACTAAAATCATTGGAGAAAAAAAAACACAAAAAAAGACTGCAGAACTGCTTAAAACAGTTCTAAAATTTGATTCATCTATAGTAAAAGCAGTGAAGTATGTTTTGTGATCCATCTAGAAATTAGACAACTTAGAAGAGAAGTCACATAAGAGGAATATACGGTTAAACGAAGCTACGTATAGTTAATTAAATACATGGTACAAGTTTAAAAATGATTGTTTGACAGTAACATGAATTGTGAGTTTGTGAGACAACATTTGAATCTAACGTAGGCCGAAAGCCAGAAGCCAAAATGCAAGTTGTCTGGAATATATATATACTTGACCCAGTAGTTTTTGAAGCCTTAAGCTATTTTGTCCTTTGCAACAACTCAAGCTGTAAAACATATTCAGGAAGTTACATTCTCATTACATTGCACTTTCATAAAATAATAATTACATGAAAGCAGGCCTTTCTATGTATAAAACCACCGCTATCTGCTTTTGTTGACCATCTCTTTTCCTATCTACACACTATATTTTCATTCTTTCTTTCTTTCCAAGTTGAAACTGATCCAAAAATGGAATCTGATCATCATCATCATCACCAACATCACCAACAACCAGCAATATCTGAAAATCCCTCTGATGGGGAGGACCAAGGTGCAACTCACGTGACATCCAGATCCTACGAGTGCAACTTCTGCAGGAGGGGCTTCTCCAATGCACAAGCACTTGGGGGGCACATGAACATACATAGGAAAGACAAAGCCAAGCTCAAGCAACAACAATCTTCAAATCAACCATCTTTCGACAAGGTTGTCCCCCCACAGGATCAGACCAAGTCTGGTGAAGAACGCAACACGCCAAAATGGAATTGGAATGTGTCTCAAGAAGAACATGAACATGAACATGCCTCCTCGAGAGGTTCTCACACAAGGCACCAGCTTCCGCTCTTCGAAGAATCACCAACCAGCAGTGAAACAGTACTGAAGCCGCAAGCTCAAAATACCACTGAAGGAGCCTTGTTATCTACCCGAGATTCATCGTTGAAGTTGGACCTTGAACTCAGACTGGGACTTGAACCGCAGGATTCGTCACCAGAAACGGGTACAAGAAATTTTTTTTGAGTTCGATCTTTGGGACACTGTTGTTTGTAGATGTCCACGAACCCCCTTTTTTTTTCCTTGGTGAAAAGAGCTCATAAACTGTTTGATTTTGTTCTCGCGAGTTTACCCTTTGAATTAATTTTATACATGGTTGTAAAATTACTACTTTTATACAACATTTTCTGCTTTTCTGCAAAATATGTATATGATATTTACTGCTTTGTTCTGGGTACAATTTCTGGGTCTTGAACTAAATTCATTGCACCACAAACCCTATATAGATCTAGTCTGTTCATATATATTCGACTCAGTACACACAAGCAGCAATTGATGATACCCTTGTCTGATGTATGGAAATTATGCTTTTCTAATTAATATGATGTTGGTGATTAAGGAGTTAAGACATGAATATCATCGATAACCTCGTCAGAACAAATTAAATGTGTATTTTGTTTACATACAAGATTTTATTCTCGATTAGAACCAAGTGATAGCCTTGTTCTCATCAACCACTTAGTGAATCGATAAGAACAAGGCAATCTATTAGCTGTATACTTTACAGTATCTTATATACTTTGGATTAATCTACTTATTATACAGTTTATTATACATATATAAATTCTAAATTCTCTCCATGGACACTTCATTCATACTTAATGAATCTATCATTTTAACTTTTCTTCATCCATAGCTTCTTCATTATATCTTTATGGTTCCAGAAAATGCTAAAAGTTATCGTTCTCTGAATATATATATAGCTATAAATTGTTATCTCCACTTTTATTATGTGTGATTTGTGTAATAGTGTGATATGTCTCAGTGACCACATTTTGTTTGGCAACATTTGACCTAGTGATAGAATACCAATGTGCACTGAATAATTATTTTAGAGACATCAACCTTGTTCTTGTTTTAGGACATTAACTTTACCAGTCAGCTTCACAGTTCTTTTTGTAAGTTTTTTGTACAAATGTTTCTAGGTGCCCATAGTATATGATAAAACCTATAATTTATAAGCTTAGAATATTCCATTTTTGTAAGATACTATATATGCACCTTAAACACGATTATTACCTTGTCTCTTCACATCAACATATGATTATTAACATAACTCATCACCTAAACCTATTCAACTAGATGACATAGAAACCAGTCCGAGTCCATGATCAACATTATTAGAATTATATATGCATATATTGAAGTATCCTAAATATTCCACTTAATATAATTTTTTTGCTATAAAAAAGACATTCACAATGAAGTTTTTTAACTTTTTATTTTTCAAAAAAGCATTTATATGAAGGACTCACATCTCAAGGATGTACATAAGTACTTAATTTTTCTTCTTTTTTTTTCTTCAAATGCAAACATTTACTTTGGAGTTTGTAGGTATTAATATGAGATTATCTTGTTGAGTTTTGTTGAAGATGGATCATTATACTTCAGAACAATACAACTGAATCCTTAACACCTTAATTTCTACCGCCATTTTTTTTTCTTTTTACAATAAAGAATAAAATTTAATTAAGTAGAGCACTTGAAGGATCCTTTAACTCTTATACAAAAAACACACTGTTGATACATAGTTTAGCAAGAAAGAACCATCAACCAAAACTTACTTAGAACAAAGAGGTAACCTTAATATATTACCATGACACTAGAGCATATACAAGAATATAAACAAAATATATATTATAGTGGAAGTTGGGGTTTTCTAATAAATCTTTCAAATTTTACGATTTCAACTTTTTCATATACTCAATATTATATATACTGACATTAAAGATTTAAATTGAATTTTAAAGTTAAGCAATGACATTTAGACTTTACATTTTTTATAAAATATATTACCATTACTATTATTATTATTATTATTAATATTTATTTTATTATTGTGAAGATAATTATTTGTATTTTTATATAAATGTTATATTTTGTTTATTCCTCTTAAAAACATTTATATAATTATTATTTTTAATTTTGAAACAAGATGATAGTTTTTTTGCTTTTGCTATATAATTTTATCACGAATGATTTGTGAATTAAATATTATTTATTAAGCTTTCTTAATATGATAAAGAAAGAAAGCAAATTCGTGATCCAAGTCTATTCAATTATGTGGCATGGCATCCCACATTAATAATCAAGCCCTTTACCATTTTTTCCTTACCAATTCTAAATGAAGAAACATTACCACTTATTATAACTTTTCCTTTATATCCTAAGTAAGCATTGACTTTAAGAGGTTTTTTAGACAATAAGTCCAGAGATGATTGTTGTACATTATTGTCGATCTTGTTAGAGATCTCATATTCATCACTCACATGTCTCACATCACAAAAATTCTTGTAAATGTTTAATATTTTGGTCTAAAGTTTTAGTCAAAGTGTCATTTAATGTTATTGTCAACAAGAATAGAGACAAGACTACATTGAGTTGGGAGCATTAGTCTCCCTTTGATTACTACAATTTCAATCTTTTTATATGTTATAATGAATAAACTGATATTGAGAAATAAATTCTATTTTTGTAATTAAAAAATATTTAACTTTTACTTATTTTGTTTTTCCCATAAAATATTTTCATTACAATTATGGTTATATAATGTTCTTTCTTTTACATAAATGCTCTATTTTATTTTAATCTATGATGCACTTATATGATATGTGTATCGAATATAACACGTATCCGATATATTGATATATTTATTTTCAAAATAATAAGATACGATACATGATAGATATGTAATATATGAATATTGAGAAATGTACAATAATTCTTACTAACATAATAAATATATGATTGTTAATGTGTGAATCTAATTTTCCTAATTAGAGATTAATTATTTTGGTAGTCAAAACCTAGTAGTTAATGTTAGTAACCAATTTAAAAATCAATTCATAATTGAAATTATTTTAATTATCAATTTAGAGACCAGTTATAATTTTTTAGAACTATTTTAGTTGTCAATTTGGTCACTGACTAATTATTTTCTAATTTAAAATAAATTATTTAATATAATTATTTTTAAGGTTTTATTATTCGTTTCTTCTTCTAGAATTTTATTATGAATGATTTATGACTTCAATTGTTTATTAACCTTTGTCAATGTGATAAATTTTATTGTAAACATTATATATAATAAGAGAGAAAATTCATCATCCAAAGCTTATTCAATTATGGGCATCTCATATAACAATCAAGTCTCTTTTTAACCCTTTTTTTTTTCAATTTTTACTACCCTCATATTCAACTATTAGGAACGACAAGAACAACACAGAAAACAGCTAAAGATTTTTAAAAACTAAAATAAGCTTAAGAATAAAATATTTTTATTTATTAAAACATATCATAAAATTTATTTTTAAAATTTTGTATTTAAATTAATACCAATAAAAATTAACTGCTAAAAAGTTTTTTTTTTCAAAATCTTTATTATTCCGGAAATGCTATTTATAGTTATCAATGTTCATCTCCACTTCACATAGTTTTTTATTTGCCTAAGAGTAGGATCTGTCTTAGTGACATGTAAGAAATATGAGTTCTAAATGCAACTTAGACCTTCAAGCATTCACTATAACTGGAATAAAATCAATAAGAGAAAATTTTGTAGTGAATCAATATTTCAGATATATACGACAGCCTACAAGAATATAAAGTCACATATAATCATTCGTTTTCCAATCGTTATCCAATGTTGACTTTAATATATTAGAATTTTTACAACTCTTTGAATATTTCATATTCATTATTCACATATCTTGCCTCACAACAATGTCTACCAATCCTCTTATGTTTTGAAGAGTGTAGGTATGCTAAAGTGTCATGAAGTGTGAAACAAAGTTCATGAACTCTAACTATTTATCAAAGTGTCATGATGTACAGCAGTTTCACAAAGTATTATAATTTTTACACGACATTATGTAATTATTGATGAAATTTTATTAATAGAACAAAATTTTATTTTACAAATTAATCTTATCGATCAATTTTAGAATTTTTATTATCAACGAATATTTTTATTAATAATTTAAAATTTTTATTATTAACATATATTCTTGTCGATAATAGAGTCAAATTTTGAAAAATTGATGGAACATATGAATACTCATCTAGGTGACACAAAATTAAAATGGAGTAACATTCAATGTTGGATCAGTTTATTCTATATATACAACAAGTAATAACTTAAGTCAAAAAATAAGAATTTACAAATAAATTAAAAGTATATATCAATTAGTTGTTATATATATATATATATATATATATATATATATATATATATATGAAAGTAATTATGATTGTTAATTAATTACAAGAATTCGCAAATATGACAACACATGTAGCTTGACATAAATTGCTCAAAACAATTAAGTAGTCAAGGACATAAATAATAAATAAGAATCATGTAAAGTAACTTTAGACACATTTGAACAGGAGAGATAGAAATGTCATTAAATAATAAAGTTGTGATAAAAATGTCTCAATTTAAAAAATGTCAAAATTATTCATTGATAAACTGATTGTGAAAGGGTTGGCTTCATGAAAGAAAGGTTAACACTCAGAACATTTTAATATTATTGTTAAGTTATTTATTTACGTGTATGATAGTCTCTTTGCTCGTTCTTAAGATTGAGGTTATTTATTGATTTTCTGTCATTTGTTTGTATTCAAAACTAGAGACTATGTATTGTTAAACTATTTACCAACTTAGACGATAATTTATTCGTTTGTGCTCAAGATTAATTAAGAATTATGTAGTGTTAGATTATTTATTGACGTTTTAATACTAGCCTTTTAATGCTAATGCAATAGTCGTCATATGGTCTTTTCTATCTGGGCCTTATACAATATAAGAAATTTAAAAAATTTGTTAAACTATAATTTTCTATCAGAAAAATGAGCTTGTAATAATAATTTTGGTTTCTAAATTTGCTTATACGAAAATGGAAAAATAAAAACACTACAACAGATAATTCTACCAACTATTTCTTATCTCTGTCTAAATATAATTCGAGACCAAAATCTCGTTGATCTTCTCAAAACTTTGCCAAACATGTTAACTTGAAGATAAAATCAATTTCCCCCCTTTGAATTATGATTTGAGAAAACTATAAAGAAAAAAAAAAGAATAATCTAAAGACGCACAAGTTGTTCATGAATCAAGAGAAAACAGAAGATAAGGGAAAACCCTTTTATTGTTTTCCCAGAAAACAGGGTTCTGAACAAGTACAACTACATAGAACTTTACAAGACAATACACATGCAATCAAATTATCTACGTTAACAAATACTCAAACAACACAGTTTTATGCCGTGCAAGATGTTCCACTTCCTCTAGTCATCATCAACATAGATAGTCTCTTGTTTGAACAGGCCACCAAATACATTTCTAACCTCTTTTGCTGTCTCTGCCTTCTTCGGTTTTTCCTCCTTTGCTTTACTAGCAGCTCTTCTCGGAGGAGTTTGTTTAACCACGGCTTTGTTTGGTGCGAGGTTCCGAGCCTTGGCCTGTCCCCTTACTGTGGCTAGCTGAACCTTTGGTTTCTCATCCTCCTCAGGCTTTTGGATTGAAGTAGTAATCTGTGTGCTCAACTTTTCCCAGGAAAACCCTGCACCAAAGTCTTTTGCCTTGTTCAACAGGTTTTCCACCGAGGCTCCAGCTGCCTCTGCCTTTTCTTGTGCCTCTTGGGCCAGACTAGAACCCAGTGCTTCTTGCTGCGAAAGCTTTTTCACCTCTTGCTCCAACTTCTTTGCTGATTCAGCTGCTTCACTGGCCTTTTCTGCAGCCACTCTTGCCTCTTCCTCTGCCTTTGCTTTTTCCTGCGTTTCATAATAGGCTTTCCTTCTTCCATCCTCGGGAATAGGACTGCAAACGAACTCTTCATAAATCAGACAGAAATACATACTCATCTTCCTCAGAAGGAAGCAACTAAAATATCATTGTTCTGCTATAGATGAAAAAGAGACACAACTAGCTATACATGAACTGTTTTACCTAAAAAGTTCATCCACACGCTTCAAAGGGGCATTCGGATCCGAGTACACTTTCACGACCTATTAGATTGAGAGAGAGAGAGGTGTATTGGTCAACCGAAAGCTTCAATCTTTGTAGCTTTTACATAATCCGTAAAAGAATATACCTTGTTTTCTGCTACCTCAGTATTGGCGAAGACATCAGCCACCAAAGATGCAATCTTGGACTTGGCCACCTACATCATTTTCTAAAAATCTATTACCCACAGGTATGGGGAGAAAAAGGGTGGGGAGAAAAGGAAACAATATCATTCATCGCATACATTACATTACTTTATAGTCGTTCGCACTAGTGTTTCCCTCGCCCAAGACGACCACATTGTAGGAACTTTCGGGTGCGAAATCATCGGTCAAACTTGTCTTGATGAAAGTGTATTTGACGTCAGTTTCAATAACTTTCTGCAGAAACTCTTGTACGGTCAAGGGTTGAGACCGGGAGAAGAGATTGTTGAAGAAGGAGGAGAGACCATCCAGTACATTGTAGGTTGAGGCACCGGCGGCGTTCTCGTCGTAGATGACAGCCACGTGGCCAACTCCGGCCAACTGTGCTGCCTCAACCACCTGCAATGCGTCTATTGCAGACACCTCTGCTGTTGGACCGTTCTCTGCGGAACTAATGGTGACAACCACTTTGCTGGCGTTGCCTATGGCTTTGGCTATTGAGTCAGCATTATCAAAGCTTGATTGCACAGCATTCAGACGCTTTGCCTGCTCATTTGATATAATCTGTGTATTCACCATGCATGCATTAGTTTCCGAAATACACTCCACAAATAGAAATTTCATAGAGTAATGATATATAATTGTATCTCTCTCTTCTTCTCATATTATATTCTCCTCGTCGCTCATTTACTACCTATCTATTCACCACAGATTAGTGTCAACAAATATTTTTCCTGTCGTAAATGGTAAACAAATGTCCATTGATTCACGTCTAATACTAGTGATTTCTCCGGAGTTTTAGCACATGTCAACAAATACGCTTTCTTGCCACATCAGATCCAGTTCATTAAGTAGTCTTAAGATGAATAAAAAAGTGTGTTTCAATCTAAATATGTTATTTGCCAATAGCATTTTTTATTAGTATAACTTTCCATGGTACTGATCATTTTTTGTGTTTGACTAGCAACAGAATTTATGACGTGACGTTCTTAAAAGATCGTCAACAGTCGTAGTCTAAATACTTGAAAATGAATGCTGTTACATTATTATTATAATATTTGAGTAATTAATCACCATATTTTAAGATGATGTTGTAAACTAAACCCGCATCACGGTAAACATGTTACAGATCTCGCTTTTCATGGTGATTTGTGTAATGGCGAAGCTGATCATATTCTTCTTTTAAAAATTACAATTACGTATGACAAATAAACAAGTAATTTAGTAGAAACAAAAAAAAAAAAAGTTAGGAAAATGATCCAATTAGGCAATTAAATTAAGAAGGTTAGTGTTTGAAGTTTGACCTTGTATTGAGCAGCAAGACGAGCCAATTCCTGTGCAGAGGCAAGTTCGGGGACTCCAGCTCGAACACTAAAACCTTCCCTAAGAAGCTTCTGTGCAATGCGAATACCAGCCTGTCCTGTAGCGCCGGCAACAAAGACGGTAGAAGGATCCTTGCGCCTTGCATTTCCAAATGAAAAGCCTGGCGAGGAATTGTTGGATGGAACTGGGATCAAGGAAGTGACATCAGGTATCTTTCCGAAGTCCAAACGAAAGGGGTTGGAATTGGAAGAGGCATCTTTGTCTTCAGGAGAAGAAGAAGAAGAAGAATCATCTTTGGGTTTGCCTATCCCAAATGATGGGAATGATCCAGACTTCTTGGCGAAGACTCTGAGCCTTGGGTTCCGGAGGGTGAACCTTGAATGGGGGGTTGTGGTTAGGAGGGATGAATTGGACATCATGGATGGATTTCCAAGGTCACCCTCGCCTTCAATAGGAAGGAGTGTACGTCTTTTGGATTCTCTACCTCTACTCTACCTCCTCTCACCCTTTCAATCACTGATTTTTTTCGTCTTCTCACAATTATCTCAATGGGAGAGGCAACCGGCGCCTAGCCAATTGCATCCAGCCACGTACTCATACTTTATCCTTTGCGGAAATATCCAACACCAAACGTTCCCAACAGCACAGAAAATGACGTTCCCATTAACACACATGATCATGAATCGAAAATCGTATCTCCTCTAGCACTGTTTTTGTCCATTAACGCATGCACTGTGCTGGTTATGGAATTATTTTACACTGAATTTTGGATAAGGGTATAGTGTACCAACCCAATATAAGGTGGCAAAAGCTTTCATATGCAAACAGCTGTGGGCTAAAACAAATATTTCGAAACTTGTTTTTTCTTTTGTGAACCATTTACTTATTACAGACACATGAATGTGGTCTATAGATGAAGACAAAAAAGAAGTATATATGCATATAGTAAGTTTCGAACAAAATAGTGTAGGACGGACTCCATCCCTTGACTATCAGTTCCAATACTATGGTTGATAGAAAATCGAAACTGAGTTGGTAGCTGCAAATAAAAATGCGTACCGGGGGCTAACTATTTATGCATAAAGTGATTAGCATAACAAATTTTATTTAACGATAAACAACATTAATTAGTTGTAATATGATTTGCTCAACTCCTGGAAGCATCTCTTGCATGGGGCGGGTAGACTCGCCAGATATGTTAATTTATCACTTGAATAAATAGCTTAATATTGAATATCGTTCAAAACGAGAATAGCACTATGCTTCTACGGTTACTAGCCCAACTAAATTTATATAAACTCCAAACACATGACGACATTTAAAACATTTTCATAATATTTTCAAAATGATAAAATAAGTATGATATAATAGTTTTCCGTAAAAATATAAATTAAAAAGCATATATACTACATACAACTTAATTGTATATCTCCAAAATGGTCGTGTTACTACTAGAAATATCCCTTATCATAATTCACGGTTAATCAAAAACATAGGCTACAACTTTAAACGCTACGTTACTTTCACAATATACAAAATAATTTATTTATATTTTAAAAAAAAACAAAAATTGCATCAAGATACACACCCATTTTTTCAAAACTTAAAACCTTTTATTCGCGTCGTGTGCTCGTAGAATTCACGCCACACGGGGAACATAGAGCGTTGGAAGTTCTCACAAGCAAAGGGAAAAAACTAGGTTTTGGATTGCAACCAAGGTAAACCTGGAAACAAGTACTCGTATCATAAAGTAAAAATAAACAAGGCGTTAACATCGCAACGAAGCAGAGAAATCCGAGGCAATCAAATCGCCCTACACGAAGCAACCATGACCCACAAGACGGTAATAATACTTTAAGAGATATCGCCAACTTCTTGCACACAATCAAAGTAGGTAAACGACCACACATTTGTACAACAAATCATACAGCTACATCAAACTCAATGGACCCAACAAATACGTCAAGGAATAATTCTGGGAAACCACCCAGGAACAACTCCTGATATGCCAACGTTAATCATGAAAAATATACAGCGGTAAAGAACCACCTGTGTTATATACAACAGATTTACCTATAAAGCTCTTCTAGAACTAGAAAAATGGCTAAAAGAATGAATACTTCACCTGAATTGAAGTTCAAAATAAAGATCTGCACATGGTCTTCTCACCGAGTCATCTAGAGTTGACATAAAATTCATCTACCAATTGACCAGAAAGCTAATTTAGTATAAACCTCATTAATAATATTACCAAGACCTTCAGGATTAATCTGGTCTAAATAGGAAACTAGTCAACATTACTAAGCACATCAAAGCCATAGGGATAAATAGAGAAAAGAAACGTGGAACAAACCAAAAAACAATAGAAGATAGAACCAAGATGCACCACCCAAAAAACATGAAATTCCCAACTAAGGGGAGACAAATATTACCAGTAAATATAGGGCAATGTCTGCATAGAGTTGTACTCAACAGATTTGCTCAGTAAGCGTCATTTATCCATTTCCGCTGCCAGCATTAAAGATAAATAACATCAAACAGTTACCAAAAAATAAACAAACATAACATTTGTAAATGGGAAGTTCCTAAACAAACTAAGATATTTCTCAAGTTTTTAAAGCATAAAACAACTTAAAAACTCAGAAGTGATGCATTAATTATTCATGCCCCTCTTTGCTTTGAGGGATTCAAGAGCCTTATTCCGCAATTCAATCTCAAGCTTCTTTTGCTCAGATGGTGTCTCTTCACCATCACTTTGATGATAATCTCGTTCAGCTTCCTCGTCATCTGAAATATTGTCTGTTTTACTCTTCAGCTTCAGCTTCTCTGCACGCCGTTCTTCCCTTCTGCGACGCTTCTCTTCCCGTCTTCGACGCTTATCCTCTTTCCGCAACTTCTTCTCCTCCTTTCTCCTCTTCTTAGCCTCTTTCCTGTCCTCTACCTCAGAATCATAACTATAATCCTCATCAGAAGACGCATATTTTTTCTCAGACCTTTTATGCCTTTTCCTGTCCTTTCCCTCTCGTCTATGTTTACCACTTTCCTCAGAAACAGAATCATGTGAGGCACTCTGATTGCCAATATCATCTCTTCCACCTAATTCTGGAGTGGCTTCGGATTTGTGGTGCCGATCACTACTTTTGGAATAATTTGAACGGGATTGGTCCTTGTCATCTGATTTTTTAATATCTACAGCATATGATTCACGAGGCTTCTCCCTTGAAAAAGTTTCCTTGTTAACTGAGGGCTTTTGTTGAGAAAGAAATTCATTGCCTTTTCCAGAAGACTTATCCCTGCCAAAGAAGTTTACCAATGTCAGATATGTATGCAGTGTAGAAGCCAACCATCCCAATAGTTAGAACAGCTGCAGTGAGCCAACCATATTACCGTTTTATCTCCCGGCCTTTCTTATTCCAATCATTGTTATGCTCAGAAGCTGGATGACCTGCATCCCTTTCAGGAGAGAACTCATCCTCATGACCATATTTTGCAGGTGAACCTTTTCTCGTACTAGCTGGGGAGTGTCTTACTATCTTTTGTGATAAGTTTACTTTAGGATCTCTCCTTTCTCTAACAAAACAGACGTTAGAAAATGAGAGCACAGAACAAGAAAAACAATAAATGAATCAATAATAGTAACTTGTATTCAGTGTTACCGGTCGGATTGATATCAGATAACAGAAAATACAGGGAACCCCACAAACCATTATGAAAAAATATCAAAAAACATATTGGGTTATGGTGGAAGCATTGTGGTAAAATAAATATAATATATACATATTGACAATTAAGAAAAGCAGAAAAATATTTGTAATGCTAAAAAGAATAAAAGACAACCATATAATTAATAATAATAATAATAACAATAATAATAATAATAATAATATCATGTCTAGAAATCTAAATAACAACAAAATCAAATAAAAAAACATTACCAAATTCAAGCGCTAAACTTAAAATAACAAAAATACTAATGTCCTAAATTTCTAGTTATATTTTTTATGTTCTTAAGTCACCTTGTTCAGCTGCCATTAGGGTTGCTAGAAAATAGATGATTAAATGTTTCAGATATCTAAAGAATAATTAGAGTGGAAAAGGAAAAAATAAAATAAAATCAGAGAGTGCTGTGACAACCGGCATAAGTCTACCACAGCACATAGTCCACTGAATTCACCATGGCAAAGCCATGGCTGCTTTTCAATAACACTGCTTGTATTCATAAAAAAATTAAACCAACTAGCTAAACAGTTTTATAATTCAATATCACACCTGGAATAGTATGTTTCCTCTGCTTCATCTCTAGTCTGTGGGCTTTCATGGCTAGGTTTCTGGGTTCTTTGTTTCTTTAAAGGACTCAAGCTTCTTTTATTGGATAACTTTTCTCTTTGTTTCATCGTGTTCCCATGAGGACTAAACATTTGCAAAGACCAAAAAGTAAGTGTTCATAAACATTCAAAATCGTGGAGAGGTAAGAATATAGATCAAAGTCAAGAAAAACTACCTTCTACCTTCACTGCTGGTCTCACTTCTTGCTTCTGCAGATACAGATCGATTTGGAGATTTCTCTGGAGTGGACATTGACTCTTGTGATTTATAGTTCAAAGCTTTGCCTCTTCGTACAGACCCCACAGGACTACTCCTGAACATTTTATAAATTTAAATTTAAATGCAGAACAAATCACGTTCAAACTATCACTACTTAATTTTGCAGTCCCTCACAAAGTGTGGGGTCATTATAAAATTCCCAAAGTTGAAACTTGAAACCAACTTCAAAATTGAATACGAAATTATGTCTTTGAAATATGTCTTTCTTAAACACTTTATTATTATCGAATTAATAAATATGAGGGCCAGAGACAAAAACAGACGGCAATATTATTCAAAAGTCACTATACCTGACTCTCTTTATAGAAGACTGCATGGGACTTCTTTGTTGTCTTTGAGAACTTTTCCTATTTGGAGAGGTTGATACATGTTGTATTGGAGACTGAGAACTCCATTCATCTCGAGGAGACTTCTGAGGGGAGATACTTGGAGATCTATTCTTGCTAGGAATAGGTGATCTGCGTTGTAATGGGGATGGTGAGTGTGGAGGAGTTCTACTACCATACCTTCGTTGTATGGGGGAGGGGGATTGCATGGGAGACTCTGATCTATTCCGAGCACTGATTGGTTGAACCCGACGCACTGGAGAAGGTGATCTATGTCGAGTGATAGGTGATCTTCGTCGTCTAGGTGAAGGTGATCTTCGTGGTCCAAGAGGTGATGGTGATCTATGTCTATGACCTGGTGATCTCCGCATTCCAAGAGGTGATGGGGATCTATGTTTGTGCCCTAGGGATGGTGATCTATGACGACGACCAGGAGATGGCGATCTATAACGACGACCAGGAGACGGTGATCTACGACGTCGCACCAAAGGAGATCTATGTCTTCTTGCAGGAGAAGGTGACCTACGTCGTCGCACTGGAGAAGGTGACCAACGCCGTCGCATTGGAGAAGGTGATCTTCGTCGTCGCACCGGTGAAGGTGACCTCCGTCGACGCATTGGTGAAGGTGACCTTCTACGTCGATAAGAAGGTGAACTTCGATGCACGGGGGAATGAATTCTACGTCGTATAGGAGAAGGAGATCTATAACTTGAGCGAGATCTGGATCTTCTCCTCAAATAAAGTGACCTCCTATGAGGAGAACGTCGTGGTGAATGCCTGTGAGGAGAAATAGATCGTCTTCGTGGAGAATGATGAATCTTTTCATGAGAAAGAGAGCGTCCTCGAGCTGCTGGAGACCTAGACATACTCTTTGACCTGTGTCTACCACTAAACAATATACACCCATTAATACAAAATGACAAATCTAAATTAAAATATATTGCACAGTATAGTACTCATTAGAAGATTAATGGGGTGGGAAAGGGAATGAACTAAGATCCAACAGCTGACCAAGTTTCATTTAATTAGCATCAAATTTGGATATCCTGAATATACAAGCATACCCTGAATAACTTCGGGAATTTGAAAATGATTTGCTCATTGACCTTGAGGGTGAGCCTCTGCATGAAATAACAAACATAACGTATTGATAACCTTCCAATTCAATACAAAAAAGGAAAAGTGAAAACTATATTAGCTTTTAATAGTTACCGATGAGGTGAAGTAGAAACTGCAGGTGAATGTGGGGACCTGGAAAGCCTATAATAGATTAACAGTCAATTAGTACATAAGAATTCAACTTTAAAGTTTGAAGGAGCACAGTAATGTTTGTGTAGATTCTCTTCACTCAAACACCAACCAAATACTCAAATAACAAGTAAAGCCTCAGAAAAAAAAGTTTAAAATATATTTTGCATGGCGTGATTGACATTACTTGATAAACTTTAAATATGTAATTCCAACCACATCCAACGTAATATTCAAACATCACATTTCACGCACATAAATCAATATTCATAATGCTAGAAGTTTCAGTAACTTTATGCAGATTACATTGTGATTTATGTTAATTAATATAGGCAATTAATTTTAAGGTTGCCAATTGTCATGAAAAAATATGAGCACTAATAGGATATAGCTTAGGATTTAAGAATGTTTTTCTAAGTTTGTTGGCCTGTTAGACGGGTTTATACTATAAACAGACCTTATATCTCGATTGGGCGAATTCATGCAAGGGTTCTAGGTCAAATTATAATAACATACACCAAATATAACAAAATAATAATCCACTGACTGTGAGAACCAAAAGAAATCATTTTATATTCTGAAGCCTAACCCATAGGTGAACCACTATAAAGTAAAACAAATAACATAACATGTAATTATTAAAAGAAAAAACAATCCAATTCACCTGCTCCTTGCCCTGACACCATTCCTCTTTTCAGGTTCCTTCCCATCTCGATCATATCCTGAATCCTTCAACTTTGAATTTGGAGCTGATGCAGTATCATTATCCTTGGAATCAAATCCACCGTCCTACAGTAGTTTGAGGTAAAGGACATGAACCCAAATAATTGCAGAAGCTAGCTGAACGCCATGGAAACACAAATGAAAGTTAAAACCAAAATCTCAGCTCTATAAAATGTAACTCCAGCATGTACAGAGTAGTATTACCAGTTTCTTAAACCTCTCTTCCAAAATTTCTCTACCTTCCTTATCCTTTTTCCTCTGAATTTCACTGGTTATCCGATCATTTTCAGCCTAAAACATCCACAACAAAAACCCTCTTTTTCAGAAACCCACAAGGGTAAAGAGAAAAGGCATTTTGAGACAAAAATGAATAGCATATTGAGCCTCAATAGCACCTTCTTCTTCAAAAGTTCTTCTTCCTTGGCATCCAAGAATTGCTGAGGAACACCACTGGCATTTTTCTGTGCACTGAGAAGAAGTGTCCAAAGTTCTTTCATGAACTTTCCAGTGTTCTTTTCCATAAATCCAGTAATTTGTATTTGAACTTCCTTCCCGTTCACTTCCTGCGTCATAATAAATAGAATGTGACCAAATGGTGAAAAATTAAAGCATAAATATGTCAAAAAGTTGGCAAAAAACCAAGGAATACAACAAAAAATGCATGACTACATGTAGTTACTGATGGTTCAATTTAAGGAGGAGTAAGACTTCTCAATCACAACCTAAAAGCGTATAGATGTTAGGTAAATAAATATAATATAATTTTCAAAAACACGCATTAAGAGGGGGTAAAACAAATTACAAAGGTGAAAACGCTTCTTAATCTCCGTGATTAATAAAATAAAATTACCTTAGCATCCAGAAGACTGTGTATAAAGTTAATAAGCACTTCATCCTCGAAACCAAGAAGCTCGGTCACCCTTCTGGTGACCCAAGGCTTAATTACTTCCATATTCACCTTCGTCATGTCCACCTACAAATCATGCATCAAACATATTGAATTGAAACAAAAAGATGCAAACAGAAAGGAACTGACTACTAACTAGTGCAAACTTTATTCATCAAGTTCACTTAAACGATAACCCTCGTCGCCCCCAAACAGCAAAAAGCGTTTCAGCAAACCCTAAAAACTACAGATAAAATTTAATCAAGGAAACAGACCAGATGCTCCAATTCCGGTGCAAACTTCTGTGATTTCATCAGCTTCGCTTGCTTGTTCGAAAACCGAGTGTCCTGGTCCGCAGATGTGCCCTGAATACAAAATTCAACAAAGCTAAGTATCACGCTGCGATTAAGATGACAATTAATGGGAAAACAGAGAAGATCTGAGAAATGTTGAGATAAGTTAGGAAGGATTGAACAGGGGAAAGAGTTAATTGCAAGCTCAGAGGTTCCGCTATACTAACTCGAAAGAAACCTCCCGACATCTTCTGATGCCAATCGTTTCCGTACGGAGAGAAGAGTGTGTGACGGAGATTGCGAACGAGAACCCACACGCGGAGAAAGGTGGATTCGGAGCAGAACTTAGGTTTAAACTACGGCACGCGCCGATACACCGATATAAATAGGGGGATAGAAGATGGATAGGTTCTGATTCTCAACACTGTGGTTGAGAAGAGAAGAGAACCGAGTTCCAGAGTTGGAGCGCAGACTCGCTATGCTTCCCCTTAGAACTGTGTTGCGTTTCAGAACCTACTCGAAGCGTGCCCTAATTGCACTGACCCAATTACAAAACCATCCCTTTAGTGTGCAATTACAATTCCACCCATCGGTGTGTTTTTCGCTCTTATAGAGATCTACTGGTGCGGATAGATAATTAATTAATTGATTACAAAAGAAGAAATTATTTTTCTTGTTATTGCTCATGAAAAAAATGTAAATGATAATAAAAATATTATTTGACTGATAAAATATAAGGAAAAATATATTTTCTTTTTCTTTAATTTTGTTACCTTGATTTCGATTTCCATACTTTTAAAAATGAATTAATTAGTTTTCAAATGTATAAAATAAAATTAATCCTTACATCATCTTTATTATTGAATAGTAAATTTAGATGTAAAAATAAATAAAATAACATATTTTAGAAACATTTAAGTAAATTAATCGATTTGAAAATACAATAACGAAATGTAAATTTGAAAAAAAAAATCTTCGAAACAAAAAAATCTGTTTTCGGAAATTTAGAGACACGTTTGGTGCTGGTAAAAACATTGAAAAATAACACTTATGTTGTTTAATATAAGTAAAAACATACGAAAAATAACATTCAAGTTTAACTCATAATTGTTCTTAAAGATGAAAAAGGCTGCAACTACCTATGCAATTGTTAGGTTTCTTGACTCTGTTGGATTTAGAACGCAAGCTTCGGATTACCGGATTACCTCTTTTTAGGTTTATAAAGAGAGGTTTTATTAGAGAGATAAAACCCTTTAATTATATCTGAGTCCAATCACATAAAATATTAACACCATTTTCAATCTAAAACCTTAGGACTTTAAGTTGAAAATGATATTAATACCTTATATGATTCAAGGTGTATTGGTGTTGTATCTCTCCGGTCGTAATTCCGCCTTATAAAAATCCTAACACTAAGTCATTGATTATTTGAAAAATATCTTGGCTACTCTGATCGTGCTCCATACATCACTTCACGGTTCGTACTGCATATTCATACCATAGCCTTATACTCTACCTTGTTTGTTCTAGCTGCCTAGCATGGCGTCAACTACTCTCTCCAACTTCGGACTCTCTCTGTTCAACCCACTGCACCATCAACGGAAAAAGAGGCCAAAATCTCTACTCTCATCTTCTCGCACCAATCCACGCCTTGTTTCTTCCATTAACGATCATTTGGCGCTCACACGTGTCACATATCCGATACTCCAGTCTCATTCTACTCCCAAACGCAGATTCCACGTGAGGACTCCCCCAAATTTTCATCAAAGTTTGATGCTTTTAGTCTAATTTGGCTAAATATTCATATGGGCAGGTCGGAGTGCAGAAAGATTATTCTGATGGGGAAAGCTCTGAGACGCTTGTTTCTGACGCAACATACCAAGAGGAATTTTCTTGGTCTTCTGTAATTCTTCCGTATGTTTTCTGTCACTGTTTCTACAAAGAAAGGAGAGACGTTTTGGAGGGAAAAGTAAAAAATTGTCGCTCCATGAATGTGCGGACGAGAAAAGCAACCTATATATCAATCCTACTTTAATAATCAAAAGTTGCTAATTTTAAAATGTATAATAATCTGATTTCATGCTCCAATTAATCAGTATTTTATTTCAAAATTTAGGTTTCTGTTCCCTGCATTGGGGGGATTATTATTTGGTTATGACATTGGTGCCACCTCCGGTGCTACACTCTCACTGCAGGTAATTTTGTTATTCTGTGTCCTTAAATTATAATTTAATACTTTTTTAGTAAACTTTTCTATAAACATTTGTAGAAGAAGAAGATAAGAAAGTAAAATACATTGAACTTCTTCACATTGTAAAAATCAACTTTTTCATCTTAGCTTTCGTAGAAGTTAATTGAAAAGTTTTAATTTGATTTTAGCATTTTCATCTTATCTCTTTTTACTCTTAGTGCAGAAATTTAATCAATGATTTTTCATTTTGTTGATTTCTATCCAGTCACCTGACCTTAGCGGAATAGCATGGTTCAATCTTTCTGCCATTCAGCTTGGACTGGTGGTATGATTTCAGCATCATAACTGGAAAACCTTTTGCAATTTCATGGAAAAGATTTTTTTCATCAGTACATTAGAAACTAATTGCTACCATGAAATATAGGTTAGTGGTTCCCTGTATGGGGCTCTTCTGGGCTCACTTCTTGCGTATGCTATAGCTGATTTCCTTGGTAAGAGCTTTTATTAATTATATTATCCGGCAACTGAATCTTCTTTAGATTGGTTCTTATTGAATCAATTATGTTTGCTAAAACCCTAGGGAGGAAGCGACAACTCATAGCTGCAGCACTGTTGTATATAGTTGGTGGTGTGGTTACTGCATATGCACCAGAACTTGGTGTTCTCTTAGCAGGAAGGCTGCTTTATGGACTTGGTATAGGTTTGGTAGGCTACTCTGACCAGTAATAGTTTTTGCGATGTGGATTCTTGCATAATCTTACAGGTGCATTGTATTACAGGCCATGCATGGGGCTCCTTTGTATATTGCAGAGACATGTCCATCACAAATCCGTGGTACCCTAGTATCATTAAAAGAACTCTTCATTGTCCTGGGAATTCTGGTATTGCATTGTCTTTTATGTCTCTTATCATTAAAGAATTTACTGTGGTGACACGGAACTCACCTTTTTTGTTATGCAGTTGGGTTATTTTGTGGGAAGCTTTCTGATTGATACTGTTGGGGGATGGCGGTTCATGTATGGATGTAGTGCTCCAGTTGCTGTATTAATGGGGCTTGGAATGTGGACACTCCCCCCTTCTCCTCGTTGGCTGCTTCTCAGAGCAGTGCAAGGGAAAGGTTCTTTTCAAGATTTGAAGGAAAAGGCCATTGTTTCCCTGAGCAAACTAAGGGGTCGACCGCCTGGTGACAGAGAATCTGAGAGACAAATAGAAGATACCCTTCTCTCATTGAAGTCTGCCTATGGACAACAGGAGTCAGAGGGGAATTTCTTAGAGGTGTTCCAGGGTCCCAATCTGAAAGCTTTCATAATTGGTGGAGGACTAGTCTTATTTCAACAGGTAGGTCAATTTTGGTGCAATGAGGTGAAACTTTGTGAAGGAAATGTGGTGAAACTTTTCTGTTTTTTTGTCTGATTGGTCACCTTATTACAATAGATAACAGGTCAACCAAGTGTTCTGTATTATGCAGGTCCAATTCTTCAGGTACACAATCCTTATACTCATTTCATTTCTACTTTATTGTGACTGAAATCTGTTCTTTCCATCTTGCTCACTACATATTGTATTCTGTCATCAATATCCAGAGCGCTGGATTTTCTGCTGCATCTGATGCTACAAAAGTTTCAGTTGTTATTGGCTTATTCAAGGTATACCTATTTAGATTTGTCCTACCGAGGAATGGGGATCATTTTGTGACACTGATGATAATTTCTGTGACTGATCGTGCATGTAGTTACTAATGACTTGGATTGCTGTCCTAAAAGTTGATGATTTGGGGAGAAGGCCTTTGCTGATTGGAGGTGTCAGTGGCATTGTAGGAATTCCACCTCATATTAAACTAAAAGATTCTTAATACTCTGCAACTTGTCGTATGCAAATGGTTATTTGGTTTTCTTTAATTTCTGCAGGCCCTCTCTTTAGTTCTCCTTTCTGCTTATTATAAATTTCTTGGAGGGTTCCCACTTGTTGCTGTTGGAGCTTTACTTCTTTATGTTGGTTGCTACCAGGTAAATGTCTCCTGGTCAACTTTGGTCATTGGTCCTGCTTCTTTCACTATCATATTCAACCTGGAGATGAACTTCTTCTACAGTATTCATTAATTTTAGCTATACATTTTGGATACTAGAACGAACATAGGTTGACATGTATTCAGAGACCTCTGCTTCCAGAAAAAGCTCCTGGCCACAAATCAAAATTCTGACTTAATGCTATTGTTTATGAGATCAACTCGATTGATCCAAATACTGTGGTTATTTATGTCATATTGCATCTGCATTGCAGATATCATTTGGGCCCATAAGTTGGTTAATGGTATCAGAGATCTTCCCACTTCGCACAAGAGGAAAGGGGATTAGTCTGGCTGTTCTTACAAACTTTGCTTCAAATGCTGTAGTCACTTTTGCATTCTCTCCATTAAAGGTTTTAGATTCTTTACTTTTGTTTTGTATTTCTATTCAGGAAAAATTTATCATTTTAGCATGACTGCTCTTGTAGTTTATAATCCGCTCTGGTTTCTGCTGCAGGAGCTTCTAGGAGCAGAAAATCTTTTTCTCCTTTTTGGGGCGATTGCTATTTTATCACTTCTGTTCGTTATCTTTTCTGTCCCGGAGACAAAAGGCTTGAGTTTAGAAGATATAGAATCCAAAATCTTGAAATGAGTGCTAATCTAAGATCTTTTATGTGATTGCTGCATATTTTGCTGACTCTCTCACCTTGCGTATGGAATTTGATAGCCATGACAGCGTTTTCAGTAGACAATGTGATTTTTAATCTCTAACCATGATACTCAAATTATGGTTTTAGTATTCATGATTCAATTGCCACGAGGGTTCCCATGCTAACGGATGACCTATAACTCGACACAAATCTTTCAATACATTACCACAGTGCTAATGTTTTGCATCTGTTCTTTCTTATAGTTTCCGTCAGTATGGCTAACATTTGCGTATTTGGTGGATATCATTTCATGCGAGAAAATATACCGTGGAAATTTCTTTTGCGTGCATGTACGCTTGAATTTTCTATTTACATATGCATGGCTTGACATTTAAGCCTGAGTAGCAATAGGTTCTATTTTCATATGTAAAATTAAAACTAAACGTAGATTCTGAAAGAAATTATATTTGAAATCACCTACACTTGTCTGACACGTACTTCTCCCTACCTGAGTCCTCGTTAAATTCACAGAAACAACTAATGAAGTTCGCAAATATAGTAAGTAAACAAATCCTCGATGACTACTGGTACTCGTGAGGTGAAGTGAGTATGAAAAAGTGGAAACTTTTCTTATTCATTCTCGTAAGAATATTCTGTAGAAAACATGAGACTGATTGTGTAATATGTAATGCAATACAAATTTACAACACAATTTATTACATACAAATTAAATTTACAAATATACTGAAATTACGCACGCTTGTCGGGTACATGCATGCATACGTAAAAATGCTGAACACAATATTGGGTAGGAAATACGTTATGGAGGCTTTCAATTTGCCTGAAGAATTCGGCCATGGTTTTCTTCCTGGGCCTCTGTAAAGTCTGCATTTTTAGAACAACAGAGACCAAATGCAATCAGATAGACAATATCATATTACAAAATTGCATGAAGAGGATACAGATAAGATAAGTAATGAAGTGGTATTGCTGTGTTACCTTGCTGGGCGTTGTAAGATACAGGGACTAGTGATGAAGTGCGAGAAACAGTGGTAGATGCTGTCATTTGAGACGAAGCACGAGAAGCATTGGAAGATGATGGCATTTGAGATGAAGCGCGAGAAGCGTTGGTGGATACTGGGCTCGAAGGTGACAAGCGAGTAGTACTTGGAGTAGCAACAGAAGATGCGTCTGCATATTTTGCAGGTTCCTCAGTTCGGAGCAAAGAAGTGACAGCTTCTCTGACCTTCTCCATCACGCCTGCATCACCGGGAGTTCTCCGGGGACTCATTGCTTCAGATATCACCTGAGACAGCGCCTTCTCATCTTCCCCCGGCTCCAGTTTGTTCAACAAGTACTCTTTCATGGACACACCCTTATCCCATATTTGCGCGGTGGGGCTTGTGTTCTTCCCACTCTGTGAAATACCAGCTGATGGTGCTGAAGTTATTGGAGCTGATGTAGTTCGCGGAGTGGTTGTAGGGTACTGAGAAGTTACTACTCTTGCAGGGGGAGTACGAGGAGTGGAAAACGACAAAGTGCTGCGAGTTGTTTTTGGTGCAAATGTTGTTGGTGATGATGACGATGATGGTGAAGGATGATGATCATGATGCTCTGAGGGTTTGGACACAGTGAGACCTAGAAGTTTGGAGGTTACATGTGCAGCATCTGGTTTTTCGGTCTGAATTGTTGTTGACAGTTTAGGTGCTATCGTTTCGGTGGTTTTCTTGTGTAGACCAGAATGAGTACTAGGATTAGTATTAACGTTAATATTAGTAACAGAAGCAGTGGTAACATGTGGGGTGGTGGTTGTTATTGTTGTTGCAGGGTGTGGGTGTGTTGTTCTCTTGGATAAGGAACGGTACAGTGCCCTTTCATGATCTTGTTCGACTACGTGTTTGTCACTGCTTGATACAACATGCTTCTCAGGGATCATAGGATTTGCTCTTGGACTTGGAATCTGCTTCGCGTTTGCTTTGTACCCTACGGGTGCCTTCTCTGATTCGTACACTGAGATGTTAACAATGTTAACAATGAGACAAAGATTTTAAGGATGAGGAAGAAAACACAAATGTTTGTGAAAAACAATGAATGAGGTGTTGTATGATGATGTATATTACTAGGAGCTCCGAGAAATTCAGCTTCCTCTTCTGCTCCATCACCTTCTGCACCAGTAGCAGATGATGGACTACTGAGATTCCCATCCTCGTGCTTTTTCTTGCTGAGGCTGTGGCGAAGTTTCTTGGCCTTCTCCTTGACTTTGGTGAGAACTGATTTCTTCTGATTCTGGGAATGATCGTCTTCTGCGTCATGAGAAGACCTCAACCTTTGGAAGAAAGGGGAGCTGGGGGAAGACAAGTTGGAGGAGGGGGAAGAGGAGTAGGTTGGTGAATGCTTGTTAGACTTGGATGACTCCCCTGCTTGAACTTCAAAATAAGAATCGGTTTTTCCATCTCTCATATTCAAACCAAATCATAAATTATAAACATATATCACATTCTAGATGAGATAATGCAAGCTTACCTTCAGCACACGTGCATGGTTAAAACATTATGGTATGAGAAGTGATGTTTTTTTTGTGAGAAAACGATTACCTCGGAGGAGTTGTTCCATGGTGTGGATGGCAGGGGGAGCTTTTGCAGTAGTTTCAACCTGTCTCTGGGGGCGTTCGAGTTGAGCCATTTTTTTGTGTATGAAAGGCGGAACACAATTTGTCTGAACCTTGCAAGAACTCTGCTTTTATATTTTGGTGTATCTTTGGACAATAAGAGGCAGAAATTGAACAGAAAAAACGAACCGTGGTTATGCAATTGGTTCCGGGGTTCTTGCAGTTTGCAATGTTGAATACCCAAAAACACACCTATGGACTCCTTTTTCACACGTGTACAGTAACAATTTTCCTTACTACTAAACCTCACAAATAACCACTCCTTAAATAAGTAATTTGACCTGGCTAGGACGAGAAAAACCATTGAACCTCTTCAACAAACTTAAACACTATATATCAGTTAAATATTTTTCAACTTCTGTGAGGAAAAAACAGACCAAAATGTCATATATAAGTAAGAACTAAAAACGTAAGATGTGGATTATTTTTGGGTATTAGTATTCAACTTTTTCGAAGACTTTTAAATCTTTCATAAGTAATTAAATAAGATTCTGTTGTTCACCCTGACAAAAGAGGAAAACTTGTCTCTTACATCCTAAATAATGATAATCGTCCTTCTAAAAGAATAACAATATATGCTAAAAGAACAATAAAGATAACTTTTTAATGATGGCGAATCTAGGTTAACCGTGAAGACTGGTTACAGAATCTCAAACACTATATAAAATATGACATGAAATAATTTTTTAGATAAATTATGTAAATATATAGTTGGTTGTACGTGGACATTCATGCAAATTTATATTTGTACTTATAGCGTCCAAATTGTCTTTATAACTTAAGGGCAGAGAACATTTCGACATAAAAAGAAAAGATACGTGGGTTACTGATGCATTATGGATCACTCAGGTAAAAAGACGAGTTACAGAACAACTAAGAATAACTAAGTGTAATAAGCAAAACCTAAAACGACCTAATCTTGCATATTTCAGACCCAACACTCTAGACCCATCTAGATATTATAAATAATATTGTTCACGAGATAAGAAATAAATCTCATTTATTACAATCACTTATATTTGTTGTAGTAATTAACTTGAGCGACATAATATCTTTACAAACACTCTCGCTCTCATGACTCTACATCCCCATATGAAGAGGACATCTTAACAAGAAGAACTGAAGAAGTTTGAAGCTCGACAAGAAGAACAAGATGTTTGAAGCTCTAAGTAAAGATCCAAGAGTGGAACCAAGTATGGATCTAGGATATCTCCGCCAGAGTAAAAGATTTGTTCTTAGGTACATTTAATCCTTATAAGAACAATATTTAAAATATGTTTTTTATTGAATTTGAATTTCATTAAAGATTCCTTCACTGATGTTGGCTTGTCGAGCAACCTTACGTCCTTTGACTCAAATTATATTATATCCTTTTGTGAGTATTTTGAAATGGTGAAACATGAAGGAGTTTCGTATCTCTTATAAGTATTTACGAAAGACACTTTTGTTGTTATTCACTGCCACGTGTCATGCTTGTAAGCTGCCACGTGGCACGATGATAAAATGACACGTGGCAGTTTTTAAAATTTTTTGAAAAAAAAATTAATTTTTTGAAAAAAAAAATAAAAAATAAAAATTTTATGGCTTGACACGTGTCCTGTACGGACACCGTGTTAACTCCAACTTAACGGAGAGGACCAAATTGAACCTTTTTAGAAAATTGGGGTACCAAATTGAACATTCCTAAAGTTCGGGTACCACATTGAACTTTCCGAAAAAGTTTGGATACCAAATGTATATTTATACTTGTTCACATGTAAGTTGAGAGTGGTACACCGTGTGTGGGACGAAAGAAACCCACTTACCTTACTTTGCAAAGTGTGGAAAATAAATTATAGTATTTTTTTTTATGGAAATTACACATTAAAACTACAATTAGTTTGAATATATTATCCAAAAAGTATTGGTCAACTATTTTATATTCATCCATTCTGGTACCTATGTCAATACATGTTCTCATCCATATTAAGATAATCACATTTTATTAAATTTATTAATTAACATAAAAAGTTAAACCTATATTAGTTGTTCTTGGTTCCATCACCTGTCTTCTTCTTTTGCTACACAATTCCTTTTACTATATTTATTATTTAACTTGTTCAAAATTCACAAGATTCTTTCTGATGTACTTATACTTTTTTTGTGTGTGTGATATTGTTCAAATGACACATTGTATTTCTTAAAACACAAACCTTAATTTCAATAAATCAAAAACACATTATATTACATATAATCCTTTATAATATATTTATCTATTGTTTGCTTGTTTTTAATACTAGAATGATTAACTCTTAATTTCAATTTCAATTATTCATCAGTGTAAATCTTTAATTTACTGGGTACATAAGACGTATATCTTCTATATTTTCTTTGAACTTCAATTTCCTTTAATTTGAAGAATTTTTATTTCGTCTGTAAAAAGTTTTTCCTTTCTTAATGGTTAGACTTGTTTAAATAATTACACAATTTTTGTTGTATGACTTTATTTAAACAGTGTATTGCATAATCCTCAATTCCATTGAACCAATGTTAAATTATTTCTATTATTTTTTATAATCATCTAAATATTACCTAATATTTATTATTATTTTATTGTAGAAATAATTAGATATATATAAAAAAAAAAAACGAGAATTTAAAATCCTTAGATATATCAACACAGGTAAAGATGCTAAAACCCTGAATCCCCATCACCATGACTGAACGGAAGAAACTTGATTTGGAGTGACAGAGGATAAAAGAAGTCATATGTTTTCAGAGTACTAATTTAGGATTGATTTCTGGTACCACAGTTACTGGTATGCTATGCATGGTCTCCTCAGAAGCCCAACATTGCTCAGGATTCCCGCCACAAATGGCATCATCAACCATCGCTTTTTCCGATCAGAACACCAAAGATATGCTGAACTCATTGACATATACGCTCGCGATCGAGCATTGCACCCCGGCAAGAAGCTTCACGCGAGCTTAATCACCAAAGGTTTCTCTCGTTTCAACGTAATTGCTTCTAACCTCGTAACCTTCTACGTGTGCTGTAGCCAACTCTCCCACGCGCGAAAACTGTTCGACAAAATTCCCACCACAAATGTCCGCCGTTGGATCGCCTTCATTGGCACGTGCGCTCGCTGCGGCTTCTACGATCTCGCGCTGGCGGTGTTCTCTGAGATGCAAGCCATTCCAGGGCTTACGCCAAACTACGTATTCGTCATCCCCAGCGTTCTCAAAGCTTGCGGCCACGTTGGGGATCGGATCACCGGAGAGAAGACGCATGGCTTGATTTTGAAATGTTCGTTCGAATTTGATTTTTTTGTGTCCAGTGCATTGATCGTTATGTACTCCAAGTGTGCGAAAGTTGGGGACGCGCGCAAGGTGTTTGATGGGATGGTTATGAAAGACACGGTGGCTCTAAATGCTGTTGTTGCTGGGTATGTTCAACAGGGTTCTGCAAATGAGGCACTGAGTTTGGTGGAAAGTATGAAGGTGATGGGTTTGAAGCCAAATGTGGTGACTTGGAACTCTTTGATATCTGGGTTTTCGCAGAAGGGTGACCTAGGAATGGTGTCTGAGATTTTTAGGTTGATGATTTCAGATGGGTTGGAGCCAGATGTGGTATCATGGACTTCTGTTATATCTGGTTTTGTGCAGAACTTTCGTAATAACGAGGCATTTGACGCGTTTAAGCAAATGTTGAGTCACGGGTTCTGCCCAACTTCAGCTACTATAAGCACCCTTTTGCCTGCTTGTGCTACTGCAGCAAGAGTTAGAGTTGGGAGAGAGATTCATGGCTACGCTTTGGTGACTGGGATGGAGGGAGATTTATATGTAAGGAGTGCTCTTGTTGACATGTATGCAAAATGTGGGTTCATTTCTGAAGCAAGGAATTTGTTTAGTAGGATGGCTGAGAAGAACACGGTTACTTGGAACTCCATCATTTTTGGTTTTGCGAATCATGGGTATTTCGAGGAAGCTATTGAGCTCTTCAATCAGATGGAGAAGGAAGGGGCTGCCAAGCTGGACCATTTAACTTTCACGGCAGCTCTCACTGCATGCAGTCATGTTGGAGACATTGAACTTGGGCAGAGGCTGTTCAAGGTGATGCATGAAAAATACGGTATTGAGCCACGGCTGGAGCATTATGCGTGCATGGTGGATCTTCTTGGTCGAGCGGGGAAACTCGATGAAGCTTATTGCATGATAAAGGCAATGCCTATTGAACCTGATTTGTTTGTGTGGGGTGCATTACTGGCTGGTTGTAGAAATCACGGGCATGTGGAGCTTGCGGAAGTGGCTGCTCTACATTTGATGGAATTAGAGCCCGAGAGTGCTGCAAACCGTCTTCTGTTGTCTAGCCTATATGCCGATGCAGGCAAATGGGGAAAGGTTGAGAGGATCAAGAAAAGGATAAAGAAGGGAAAACTCAGAAAACTTCAAGGCTTGAGTTGGATAAATAATTTATAACATTATAGGTCGGTAGGCCATAGGTTTTTGCTTCATGGAGAGAATGGTGCACCTAGAGATATAATTTTGGATCTATCCTCTTGTGTTCTTCTGAGGCGACATTTCCTTAACATACTCCGTTGGACCTAAGCAATTTCTTGTCCATATTGTTGCATCCTTTTTAGATAGATATTCAATACGATGGAAGGAAAAAGAAGACGAGTTGTAGTTCCATTTCATTGTCTAGATTAGATATTTACGAAGAAATAGATAGCTTGAGTTGCAGAAAAAAGGTGTTGAAACGGAAGTGCTATTCCACTCCTTTCATCGTTTATTCCACTCCTTTCATCGTTTAGGCATTTTCCTATCTAGAATGATAGTAAAAAGGGATGAGAACAACTGAAATGAATTTGAGTATCGACAGACAGAGGTAGTTGTTTCTATTTTATTATAAAAAATATTAAAATAACTTTACGATGAATTTATTGATTTTTTTTAATAAATATTTTAATTATTTGACAGTGTAATTTGTTATACTAATAATATAGATCCAAAAAATATTCAAATATGAAATGGTAACTTCACTATGTTTCATTTAATTTCATCTCATTATCGTTTTAATTGTCAACATTTAATAGGGAGGACAGGAATATTGACAGGCATATATAATACTTGTGAAAAATGTTTCACTTAAAGGAGTGACTAAAAGATATGTTGCTCTCCTGCTTTTCTAACAAAAGATCCGCTAAAGGCTATTTGGGCAACAAAAGCAGAAGTTCTTCCATTGCATCTCACATACTTGCAACGGAGCGAACCAGCAGGGAAAAAGTTTGGTTCTTGAAAACATGTAACGAATAATTTGCTTCATTCTTCACCAAGTTTTATTTTCAAGCGAAAACGACTTGTGGTCTACTTTTTGTATCTAAAGCATTACTCGGGACCCTAAAACTTTAATCTATTTTTTCCAAAACCTAATCCACTTGAAGCCATTTGCGCCTTTGTGTAAGATTCCAAGACCCCTGCATTCTTTTTTTATTGATTTTAAAAGAGAATGTCCCCATTGGATGCCTTTTCTCTTAATCCATACAAGTTTCCTTTAATTGACCTCCAACTAGGTGTCCTTGCACTTTGAATCTTTAGCTACTTTTTATCTTTTCCTTAAGTAATTCAATTCACAAAGCAGCTTAAGAAATTTATAAATTTAGTTATAAGACTTGTCACCTCTTAGGATAAATGATTCAATATATAAATGATAAGTTGCCCAAGAAGTAAATTTACCTACAATATGGTTCTTCTCAAAACACCTAATTATTTTGCTCAAAATAGACTTGTGCCTTACACGTAATCTTTAATCAATTGAACCATAGATGGTTAATCTTTGACCATTACCACCAAAAAGAAAGCAGTGGCCAAGAAGTGAGTTGTGTTATGGGTTAAACAAGAAATTTGCAGGTTGGGATGTGTGTGTTCTGCCTCTATATATACAAGGTACAAATCACCGTTTTACTTCAAGTGTACCATTTAACATAGAAACCTACAGCACCCAATTTAAGAAAATGGAACATCTCTATCAAACAAAATAACGATCATGAGCTTTAAGATAAAGCAAAAACATTTAATGCCAGAGCATGGTATAAATGTTTGCTGTCTGTTGTTCAGTCTCTCTTTTATTCAGTGGTTCTGAAAAAGAGATTTAAAACATTCAGGATTACACAAAATAATAGAACCTATAATTTATGAATCAAGAACTAGTTAAGAATTTACTTTAGAAACAGCTGTCTAGGCAGACCAGAAGAAATAAGCCAGAATTCTCGTAATTAGGTGACAGGAATTAGACATGCGTGCCAAGAAGTTTGCAAATCTGTGCACAGGGTACACACTACTGACTCAGATTGTAATCTAGCTCCACATCGTTTTCTTCATATACTTCCTCAATATTCCATTTGTATGAATTACAGGGTAACAGTCAATGCAGCTGTTCCCCTTCTCGGAAAGCTACTAGAAAAAATCAAGCGGTTCAATCTACAAAAAGAAAATCCATAAGTATATTTCACGGCTATAAAAGCAAATTTGATGGTATTAAAAATACAACCATTCACCACCACCAACAACTGATAATGTCGTAGAATCTAGGCAGCGCAATATAAATTGAAATGAAGATATGCACATCAAACCTCCTAAACGAAAAAGAAAGTATTACAGGAAGATTCAATGAATTATATTTCCCACATCACACAGTACATATTACTACCCTCAAAAATCAGTTCAAACACTTGTTCATATTTCAACTAATTTGAGACTCATGGCAAAATTTATGAGGACAAATTATTACAAGAACCAGAACTACTACATTCTGTGCTTTCAACTAATCTCTACGTGACAAGTAACTGAACATTTCAATTAATGAAAAAGAGCAAATAAACTTACCCATGTGCAGATCATTTAAAGATCATAGTAGTCTTAGATCATGTAATAATTTCTCTAGCAAGTAATACAAGATCACAAAATAATTTCTCCATGTAGTGGGAGCCATCGATTAATCATTTGCTTTGAAATTGATGTAATAAAGATTCAGTACCTCCAGAGGACAAAACAAACAACCGCACTTATTGCTAAGTTCTAACACAATTAACAAGCCAAGTAGAAAACAGAGCATTCAATTTGCTCTCAAGAAAGATGCAATTTAAACACATAACATGTTCCATGAAGAGTGTTGAAATTTCAATCAGTGATGGCTGACCTTAGAGGCTCATTTATCATTGGGAGCAAGGTGAGCCCAATCCCTTTGGTGCAGCATGTTGTAAGGATGGTAAGCTGAGGTGGCGGAAGAAGTAGGCATAGGGATTCCCATGTGGCCATGGGCATGGGGCATGCCGAGGACAGGCATGGACATCATGGGAGGGGGATAGGGCATGGACATCATGGGAACAGGGAGATGAGCATTGGCATGGCCATGGGAGTGACCATGGGAATGGGCACTGGGAGGAGCAGAGTCGTGCAAACTCTGAGGCACAGGCGTGGAAGCGAATAACTGATCCGATGAAGAAGGACCTTCGTTGGAGAGACCCTGCATCCGCTTCAGGTAAAGCCGATACTTCTGAAGATGACTCGCCACATTCTCGCGGGTCAACCCTTCCACGTTCATCAACTGCATAATCGTCTTCGGCACCGCGTTCTTGATCCCAAGGTGAGCCACCACGTCCACGAACCGCTTGTGCAGCTGAGGGGTCCACACCAGCCGCGGCCGCTTCACTGCCGTCCGCTCCGCCGAGTTCTCCGTCCGCACCGCCGAGTCCGCCTCCTCCGCCACGCACTCGATCTTCCGATGCTTCCGAGAGTCCGACCCCGAGCCGTCGCGATCGGTGTCCTCGTCCTCCTCCTCCTCCTCCTCCTCCTCGTGGTGGTGGTGGTTGTTGGAGGAGGAGAAGGCCTGGTGCACGCTCCCACCGCCGCGCAGCGTGGAGAGCGTATTGCGTGAGGCCCGGTTGACGTCAAGAGCGGTTCGGTGGGGCTCCGGCGATATGCTGAAGGCTGTGGCGAGCTCCGGCGGAATCAGCGGCTGAGAGAGAGGCGTGAGATCGTTAGCGGTGGGTAGACCCGCTTCCCACTCCATGACCCGTTCTTCATCGTACTCGCTCGTCTTCACCTCTTCCCCCATTCAGTTAGTTGTAACTGTCAAAACAAATTTAACCGCCTCTGACACACTCTATGTCTCCGACCCCAACACAAACACAAACTCAGATATATATATATATATATATATAAATATCTGTCTCTGAAACCCAAAAAAGTGTATTGGATTTAGATCCGAAGAGTGAAAAATTGAGAAGATAGATTGGATAATAGATAGAAGATAGAAGATTCCCGAAAAGGAAAACAAAAATTGGTTGCAACTGTGTGGTGAAGATATTTGGCAGATTCGGCCGTGTGTGGTGGCGACAGGGAAAGTGAAGGGGAGGAAGAGGGATAATGAATAAATAATGATATAGATGAATGAAATAATGCTGCTAATTTTTTTTTATGATTTTTAATTTGAGGAAAATTGTGAAAAGGAGAGAAAAAGTGCAATATCTTATTCCAGATGGGTGTTGGGTTGATGCCAACGTGGACGACTTAGCCAGATATTTTTGATTCTCTAAATATCTATCTCTCTTCTTTTCTTTATTATAATAATTATTATTAATGCTATTTATTTGCACATAATTACGATTTAACCACACACGTGCCTCTGCCTTGACCAAAGTGCTCTCTCCTCGTGCTGCCATTGTCACCACTCATATATAAATAAACAAATATTTTTCATTTCTTCCATATTTGAATGTATTGTACTTAACAAACTTATACACATCAATACGAATATTTTAATTGAAAAAATTTAATACAATATAAACTACAATTAATCCTTCATTTTTTCTTATAATATAATTGTAACTTCCGCGTTTATTTTTAAATTTTAAACTTTTATATAGTTTTAAATTTGTAACTTGCCTAAGAATGAATTAAGTCACGTCACGTAATTTAACTTTACGTGCAAGAGTTTGAAATGGTAATGCATTTATTTAATGTAACACCTTCAAATAATTAATTAGTATGCTTCTAAATTAGATTTTAGCATTATTATTACTATTATTTTAAATAAATCCAAATTATCAAAATAAACAGTAGCAAGTAATGTATACTTTAATAATAAAAAAATGTAAATAAATATTTTTTTCTATATTATGATAAATTTTTTCCTTAAAATATTTATATATCGAATGACAATCTGTTTTTTGTATTATAATATATAAACTGGGTTTTCGGTAAAATATTTACTAATTTACTTCAAACTTTAAAATTATGAAAAATATTTAATCAATAAAATTAGACCTAATACACTAACTAAAGTTTAGGCATGAGATTGACTGTTGCCTTATCCACACCCTTAAATATAGTGACAAAAACAAGAAACCACGTTAACTATAATTTGAAGTGACATAAATTAAAAAAAAAAAAAAAAAGTGCACCATATAAAATAATCTCCAGAGGTATCATTGGAAGAGTAGTTTACTTTTTGGGTATTCTTCAATATAACGATTATTACATCAATTTTTAATTTACCTTTTTTAAGATACTGTTGAAATAAAAAATATATATAAATTTTAAATTTTTAAACTTCAATATGATATTCCATAAATTCAAGTTTATATGATTGTACTGTGAATATAAAATTTAGGAAATTTTGGAGTTTCTTTTGATGTGCATTCGAACAATCATTTTGATAATATATGAGTATTTAAATAAATAAACCACAGTAATTTATATTTTCATGTATTAAATTTTAAGCTATTTTAAGACGGTATAACAAAATTAACGTTAAATAGACTCTTAATTAAATTACTAGCCAGTTAAGTTTAATTTTAATCAATGTATTTAAAGATTTAACTAAACAGTAATTGCCTAGGATTTTCACAAATAATGTGTCTACTCAACATGTATTTAACATACAAAAAAAATTACTGTAATAACTAAATTATTTAATTATTCATACATGTATTTATGATAATAATGGTAACTAAATTAGTGTAATAAATATTTTAATTTTCCTCTTCTTAATAATTAGAAAAGGGCATTGCACAGCAAAGGTTTTGTAGTTGTGGTGTTGGTGAGAGCATGTCACGTCAAGAAAGTAAGTTGGGGTTTTATGAACTTTTTTTCTTTCATGACAAATGAGAATGAGAATGCGTAAAGTTTCCAAAAGCTTGGTGGCAAACAGCTGGAAGGGTGATTCAATGGACGGTGTGATTGGTTTTGATTTTTTTCAGACGCGCTTTTTTCTATAACAAAACTGCGTTGATTGGTTTTATTTTTTCAGAACGCGCTTTTTTATATGGTGAAATGAATCGAACTGATTCAGATTCATGGAACGCGACTAGGACAGTCTATGCCGTCTTTTATGCAGAAGGTAACCTTGACAAAGTCAATCTGGCTAAACCTTACCAAAGTAAAATATATATATTAAAAATAAAAATAAAATTATACAATAAATATTAATATAATAAAAAATTATAAGTTTTTTTTTTTAATTTTATTAATACTCAAAGTAATGTTATCATATAAATGTAGCACTATACTATTTGTTCTTTTTCTTTAATTTAAAATCTTTAATTTTTTTTAAATTAAAAAATAAATTAATGTTTATTTTGTTAATACACATGTAATAATTGCAACAATTATTAAATATTAGACATAAGCACATACTCAATTATATTCATTATTAATGGAACTATTTAGTAGTAGAAATAAAGTTTTTGTGATAGGATCATTTTCAATTATACTAAAAGCGAATTATGTAAATATTTATTATATTAATATGATTATTTATTTTTAAAATTATAAAAGAACTTGCCTTTTAGTATTTTAATATTTAAAAAAAAATCCTTTACTTGGTGCCTTTTTTTGTCTACGTTATACTTTTATTTGATAAGGATATTTAAAGAACTTACTAAGTATAATGTTTGACTCATTTTAAAAATTAGAGTGATGCATAATAGTTTTTTTAAAATGTATCATATTTTCTTTATTTATTTTTTTGCCCATCATTTATTCTTTTCAATTTAATATCTTTGTATGAATAACAGATTCAATCAAGCCCCTTAATTTTAAAAATATAACGATATAATATTTTTGGTATGTTAAAATATCGTTTTAACACTTTTATTAGTTATGAATTATATTACCAGTGAAAATTATATCATGTGTAAATAAAGGCGGTTAATATTTGTTTGTTAATCATTTCATTTCGTTAATGATAAACATTAGTTTGTTACGGTTTAAAAAAAATGAAAATTTAATTATATATATTAAATTAAATTAAATAAATCCACATTGAGATAAACGGGTAATTAAGTTTTTCTATTTTTGTAAAAAGACTACAAAAGACTAACTGTACCATCATAGTGAAGTGGTTATATATTCAACCTTAATAAACTCTTAGTGCGTCATACATGACATTTTGAATAAAAAAGAGGTAAAATCGAAACATTAAAAATATAAATAAACATATAATCAAGTATTTATCTAGAATTTGTCGTTAGCATAATGTAATTAATTTTCAACACTGTTGTTAGTGTATAAATTATTGCAATAATCTTTTTGAGACATTAATTAATAATGTATAAGTATTTTAAGAGTGATGACGGAAATGCGTGGAAAACAATGAGTGGTTAGTTAGTGTGAAAGAGTCGCATTATTGTATTTGCAACTTGGCTTCTGCCACCAAGTATGGCCATTATAGAACTCATCAAATCTAAAATAAATAAATAAATAAAAATTAGTAGATAACGTTCTTTATTTGATGATGCGTGAAAGATGCAACTGCCACAAATAAAAATACCTCGCACATATAATTTCAAATCTTTTACTGAACGGGAATAGGATACCAAGTTTTAATCTCATGCCATCAAATATATTCTACTCAGACCAATAATATATCTTAAATCTTCCATCAACACAACATCTACGGTGGAATACAATCTTCGACGGGAGAGATAACCGCATCTAACAATTTCTCCACCTAGATTACAATTTAAATTTAATTTGTAAAATGTTGTAATAGAGATAGCCTAATGAAAGGTCAACAAAAATACACTAAACATACCATGTCCAAGCCGAGCCTACTATTATATGTAAAATAAATTCACTGACCTTAAAGTCATACCTTGAAATGCTTTCGATGTGTTCATTTTTAACAAAAACTTTATTTAGCAACTTATAATTTTTGATAGAAAATTTACACTAAAAGAAAGTAAATAAGCACGTAAATGTTATGTTTTGGTTAAAAAGTAACTTAAAAAGGACACATAACTTACACCAGGAACGTTGAAAACGCACTTAAAAAGTTTTTAAAAGTACCGTCTACAATATTACAATCACTTTGTTCCACTCCTTTATTGCGGAGGTTTATCCTACTTTTGAGATCCTTTATGCAAGTGCTGATTTCTTTTCCCATTTTGGACGTGATTGAAGGAAAACATAAACAATGAGGACTTACTATCGATATCAAAGGAGAAAAGGGAAAGGTAAAAGTTTCAACAAAAACTATACTCCTTGAAAGGGGAAAGAAAGTGAATAAGCATACATGAGTAGAAGAGAAGGAAAAAAATCTGTCCTCGTGTAGACAAGAACAGGTGTCCAGATGGCATGATTTTGTACAGTCACGTCGTAAAATTAAAAACTAGCTCAGCATCTTATAATCTTTACAGCATAAAAAGGCTTGTATAGTCATATTTCCTCTGCAGGGGCCTCAGGTATTGAGTCTCATCTCAGCTTAAATTCTTTGTATAAACTTAAAAGCTACAAAATGTACAGTTCTGCAGTACAACCGACAACTTTATTTCCAACTGGCTACAACCCATCTTCATAGATAGGAAATATAACCTCTTCATTTGGAAAAAGGAAGAAGAAGAAGAAGAAGCAGCAGCAGCAGCAGCTCACACTAGCCTCAGTTAGCTGTACAATATTATTTTTCTAAGCCTCCTAAGCAGGTTGGGGAGACTGAGCTGCAATTCTCCTTTCTGCAACAAATCATACACATAACCTTTCAGAAACTACATTCTAACATTTGGGACCATGATTTTTTTCAGATCAAAGTATGGTGTACCTCCAGCAGCAACAAGTTTCTCTACACGTGCAACGATGTGCTTCCCATACGTGTACTTCTTCAATGCATTTAAATGAACCTTAATCCGTGAAAGAATCAGTTCGCGTTGCTGATCATCACATGTTTCCAGCACCTTTTGTACAACGTAATTTGCAAACTGGTCTTTCATCATGGCCTGTACATACAAGAATATGATTACAATTTTGCAAAACTTCAGAAGAGTCTCCTCCAACATGGGACAAACCAATGTCAATTTCAGTAAGATAGGCAATGACAGTTGACAAAATCATTCATAACACTGACAAATAACAATTTTATTGAAAGAATTATTGGGGAGATATAAAGTGCCTTGTCCCAGAACTGAAGCAGTTATGTGACCAAAGTTCAAGACTGGAAATGTGTAAACTTTTCTGTTGAATCACATTAAGGAGACGTTGTATAGAAAAAGTAGGCTCCTACACTGGGCCTAACAGGATGCATTAGCATTGCCTTATAATTTTGCATCAAATAGTGGTAGAGGCATATATAAGAAAACCTGAAGAGGCTCGTTTTCATCTGTGGAGCCAAGCATCTCATGTACTAGTAATTGGCGCTCAGAAGGACCTCCAAAGGTCAAACATTTCTCCACAACATTGGATGCAAACTTCTGTTGACTCATCTGAACAATCTTGCCTGCTAATTCCTTTATTATAGCAGAACGCTCATGAGGCTTCCCATGCTCCAGAACATGCTGTTCAAAGAGAAAAGAAACCAAAAACCTAAAAATCAACCACATATACTAAACAGTAGCACATTCAGGAGGTAAAGTAATATTAGAATTACTAAGCAGTAGTCCGAAAAAATTATAAACCTGAACAACGTAATTGCCATACTGATCCTGAGCTAACATGCTAACTGCTCCTAGAATTTCATCCATAACTTTCTGCTGTGTTGTAAGATCTTTGCAATGTTCCAGTACTCTCTGTCGTGTAGAACACAATATTATGAGAAATGATCTCTGATAACATAATAAGAGTGGACATAACCAGTGAAGATATCGTACCTGTATAACCCGGCAACCATATGGATGGGTTGAGAGGGTCACAACTTGATCAAAAAATGTTGAGACAATAAAATGGATTGCATCTTCAGGGACACATTCAATACACTTCTGAATGACATGATTACCATTTTGATCACGTACACAGCGCATGACATTACCATCAAGCTCTTGCACCATTTCTATCTTCTGATCTAGATCAACAACTTCGATGGCCTAAAGAGGTATTAAAAATTGAAGAACAAAAGAAAATCGATATGATAACATGCTTAGAAAATTAGAGAGAGTAAAACACATATACACGTCAATTAATGCCACCTTATATTGTCCATACCTTCTGGATGACCCGGCAACCATACATTTGAAGGCTAAGTGTAAGAACATGGCCAAGAAGTTTGTTTGCCAATTCTCTTCTCTGGGCTACAAGTCCATGCTCAAAAAACTACAATATACCATATACCATTACCAACTATTTTTCATGAAAAAAAATATTAAATTACGAGACGAATAATTACCTTTTGAACAACATAATTACCAAAGACGTCAGTCATCAATGCAAGGGCATGTGGCATGATTTCTTGATAAACCATGTTTTTTTCTTCAGTAGTGGCCGTTTCAAGCTTTTGTTGAATAAATCGGCTACCGTATTGATCCGCACTGCCAAATGATCATAAATTAATAAAATTGTTTTTTCAGGATGGCAACATAAAATGATGCATAAGAAGATCAATAGAAAAAAAAATACCTGAATTCAACAACATGACCAGCAATTTCAGAAAGCTCAAAACACTTTGTTTTGTTGCTTTTAAACTCCTCCAAAAGAGAAGAAGCAAAACTTTCATCAATGTTCCCAGTATCTACATGCCAAGGTCCCATTACCCCAGCTAAATTCCTCATTCCAGAAGCAAAACGCATTTCATTGTGCCTAACAGGACTTCCAGATCCTACAGGAGAAGTGGATACCACAGAGTTTGCCATTGGACTTCCTGGATAAGACAACCCAACACCATAAGCAGGATTTCCATAATAACCATGAGGAGTGGAGCTGCCTGATTTACCACCCAATGGTACATTGTATTGAGATTTCTGAGGTGAGAGGATAGACCCAAGATAAGCTTTTTGAAGCTCAAGAAAACTCATATATGAATTGCCCAAGTAGTTCCTATCAACAGAGGGGTCATTAAGAGCACCAAGTTGTGCTGCATATTCAGATGTTCTCAGGTACTGAAGATACATAGGATCAACAAAAGGAGCCTGAAGAGCACTGCCTGGAATTTGATTTCCCATCCTACCAAGATTGTGCACATCAGATGGAGCAGCAGCTCGAGAAGCCAAACCACCTCCAAGAATTCTTGAGTCCATTCCAGGGGCTACCATTGCAGATGCTGCAGCAACGTTTTCAAACAAGGGTGGCAGATTACCAGTGCCAAGTTGGTTAGTCATCAAGGATGCCAATGCTGGATTTCCAGAGTACCCACTCAGATCATAGTTAGTATATGATGAATTTGAACCATCTAAAGGTTGGTACTGCGGTGGCAAACTACCTCCTCTACTAAAATGGGAGGTAGGTGATCCTTTGAAATATGAATTATTTGAAGGAACATTAGACTTTTGTAGCTCAACCTGCCTATCCAAGGACGGATTGCTAAGATCAGAACCGTTCCTGCTCTTACTTGCATTTTGCAAGTGAGCTGATTCAGATTTCTTTAAATAAGCATGTTGCTTCCCGTGATCTTGACCACCTTGCCTACCAAAAAGATATCTCTGGTGATTATCAACATCTGATTCAACCTGTGCTGACAAGTGGTTATCACCATCTAACATGTTATCTGCTGACAAATTCATCACTGACAGTGCTGCCACAAGATCTGCTGACTCGTTGATGTCAGATGAAACACTATTAAATCCATCTGGACCGGCAATAACTCTCTTGTCAGAAGGTGTAGCTCTGCCACCACCAATAGGTGTGATGCAGGGACTGGGTGCCCTAGCAACATGCTGTGGATCAGGAGTAGTGCTTCTTGACAAGGAAGATCCAACCGCTGCAGCATAAGAATATGAAGCTGGCAGGCCAGTATTTTGGGATGCAGATGATCCTTGAACATTTGATCCTGACCTCAGTCCATCAGTTGTCGTGGACTCACGACGTACATGAGCTAACTCTGCTTCAGCAGAACTAAGGATATCGTTGTCATCAAATGCATTACGACTGGCTGGACGAGAAGGAGGGCCTGTGACAGAGGTATTACGTACCAAATCATCCTGCACAATTACTGTTTTTAAATGACGAGCAAAAGAAAAAATGATATGAAAATAAAGAAACCCAAGAAAGAGATCAGAAAATATAATTTAAATTCAATACAGAAATGTTGACGATTGATATTAGTCAGAGAAACAAATATTGTTACACAAACTTTTAAAATGCAAAGGATGGAATACGAATAATTATCAGAATGTACAATATATTCAAAGTTATAGAAAAAATCACAGACTACAAAATGAAAATCAACACGAGTCACGTAAATACTCTGGATACGGGCAGAAGAAAAAAGCGTATGAAAATAAAGAAACCCAAGAGAGAAGATCAAAGCAAATATAATATAAATTCACTACAGAAATGTCAACAATTGATATTAGCAAGAAAAACAAAAGCTATGGCACAAAAACTTTTTAAATGCAAAGGCATACAAATAATTATCTGAACATACCATATATTCAAAGTTATAGAAAAATCACAAATTGCAAGATCAAAATCAACACGAGTCACCTTAATACTCTACATAACGATCTATCAAAATTAATGGGTGCAAGTCAAGCTTGAGCAAGAAACTGTAACTGTCAGTGAAAAGAAGGATTCATGAGACAAAATTTAGCAACAAAGACTCTCAACAAATTGGGTTGTAACAAGAACAGATATAGGTAATGCAGTTACATAATCTGTTGGCTGATGGCTGAACAGGCTGATGGGCATGAATACTTTGCAACGGAAAATCTGACTGTCACTTTGATTTAAATACTATATTTAATATATTATATAGAAGAATTGAATTTCAATGGTAATGATGTCATCATGTGATCAACTGACTGGAGATTGTAAAGTATGTCAATCTGGTTAACAATAAGTATTGCAGTTTACAGTACAGAGATACACAATGTATGCACTACAACATGCATTATGGCATACATGTATTGTATCTATACCTGAACATTACAAAACTAAACACAAATGTGGTTCAAGAGGCTACAATGTGCCTAAAAAAATATTTGGTGAAAGCAACAAGTCAACCAGATGTAGCTAAACAATCAGTCCAAATAATTAGAACCAGTATACAATTAAAAGGATAACAACTGCAGGACAATGATAAAGGATTGTCATAACTCTGAAATTTTTTTTTCATGAATTCAGTGTGTTATGCCGTCATCTTCCATCACGATAAGCACTATAAATAGCGAAACAGGAACTAAAATCCAAAGACCGACGCATGTCATCATTTAGCATTCCCTTAATCAAACTTGACTTCCCTCAAAAATTACCATCATTAATCAGAACTTGTAAACAATACCACACATCAGAATATAAAAATTCATACTCGGCATAAAATAAACTTTCAGAGATTATACCCAACCTCACAACATGAGCATCAATTAATCACATGTCAAAGATGATAACTCAAAACACCAAATTACAAAATCCAGGAAAAATAGAAACAGATGCAACACAGGGTCAATTAATCAACCAATGGCAGAAGAAGCAAGGCACCTGGAAAATTTCTGCAAAACTCTTTTGTTTGCTCAGCCCTATTCCAGGCAACCCAATCAGTCCACCACCACCCCACTCTGCAGTACCTCTTGTTTTTTCATTATCCACTTCACTCTCTTGTTTCCTCATGTTAAAACCCGGGGGAGTAGAAAAGAAGGATCTACCACCAGTATCGTCAGCCCTGTTCACTTTCCTCCTATCTCCGATTCCACCCACAACTGACGAACCACCTTTAAGCCTTTGTTGAAACCTCCAATCCTCCTTTGACAGCAAAGGAGGTGGCAGCCTAGGATTCAAATTCACATTGGAGTAATAGTATGTAAGATAAGCTGGATCAGACCTTAACTCTTCCTCGGAAGCAATCCCATTCACATCCTTAGCCCCATGAAACTCCGAAAAGGCACCGGCACCACCACCACCAGCACCGGCAACAGCACCACCACCAAACAACCCTCCCACAGCACTTAAAGAACCCTCCACGGTTGGAGGCGCTGATCCACTCCTAAATATATTAAGCTCTCTCTCACGATCATCAGCCTCTTGTCGGCGTTGCTCACGAAGCAACATCCCTATCTCCTTCTCCAGGTCATCTCCAAACGAGCCCTCGTTACTACCCATCATCGGTCTTCTTTCCAATTCAGACAACATTTTTCAAAGTCCCAACCTGATCACCACCCTCATCGCATAGCTAAACTATAACACAACCCACCACCAGAAATCAAACCCTAACCTAAGAAAACCCAAAAACTCACACGTTCTCCACCGCATACCGTAAGCCGCCACGCTCCATATTAACAACTTCACACAATTATAACTGTCAGTTACTGAGAAGAAATGAAAAACTAAAAAAAAAATCAAGCTTTCTGTAAAAACTGCACCGAAAGCTGAAACCCAATAATCAAACACAAAAACAGACTGCAAAATTCACTCTATGTTCCCCATAACTAGTTTCCATAATTATAGACAAGAAATTCCTAAAGGAACATGTTTCCCCAGTGGATAGTATATACAGAAAAAAATAGAAGAAAGGTGTGAAAGAACGGGAGAGAATAGATAAGAAAGAGTGAGAGATGTTCCAGTGAGATCAAGAGAGGAAACAGCGAGAGAAATCAATCCGGCGGCTATTGGTTCTTACAAGAACCCTTAGGGTTTTGTTCCATTTAGAGGAGGATTAAATACAGTTGATGATAGGAGCAAAAGAAAGCCAAACCAAACTAAACATTTCTATTTTTTCCTTTTTTGTTTTTGTATTTTAAGTTAAAAAGTTTGAATCTGAGAAATATCCAGAATATAATTTATGTATTTCCTAAACATTAGGGGTAATTGACCAAGTGATAACCGACTAATGCCATTGGCAAAGAAAGAGAAATGGTGTTTATTTGTTTTTGGCTCCTGTTCCCAAACCAGAAGCTTTCACACAGTGACACGTTAGTGTATTAGATTCTCTGCATCAGTAAAATATAGCCCAAAATACAGTAAATTTCGCACCACTTACCCCTATTTCTTCACTTTAGTTAAACTCTTACAATAGTAGTATCATCATTTTAATTTTCACATCTTCACTGTAACATATACTTCTAACACTCCTATTTCCTACTTTACATGCAATGGAGCTAACTACACTGTTTGGGTTTTTTTAAGTATGTTTGAGTCTTCCTGTTAGTAAGTCCAGTTATTGGTTTATCAAACACTTTTGTTATTCAGATTTACTTTCAAATACTAAATTCGTGTACAAATACCGTGTTCAGTAACCTAGTGTACATCAAAACAGAGGTTACTAAAAGTAGCTTTCGGATTCTTTTCCTATGTTATCAAAATGTTACTTTCTTCTAGTGTCGGAAAATGGAACAAGTATACTTTTTTTATTTTTCTTACATCTCTATTCAACCATTATAAAAGAATTCATTTAATGTTTTTTATAAAATAAAAACACAATTTTATTAGTGTTGTTGAGTGGTTGTAAAATATAAAATACAACATATTTGTCTTTTATTGCGTTTGTTTTAAATTAATGGATACAGTGAAATTGTAATAAGATTACATAGATAAAAAGAGGAAAATAAAGATATTTAGAAATAAATTTCGTGAAATGTTTGTAAATAATTTGATCAATATGATAATAAAAGGAATGTTTTAGTTGATAAATTTGTTAGATTCCAAATTTATCTTGTGGTTAAAATATTTATAAAAGAATATAATTATTATCATTATTATTAATATGATTATAATTATTGTTAATAATAATATTATTATATTTATAATACTATTATTATTATTATTAATTATTATTATTTTAGGAATATTTAACTAAATTAATTTGCACTTTTTATAAAATTCAAATGCTATAATTTGATTTCCCTAACTATTTATATTTAAATTTCATAACAACATATTGTAAAAAAAAAAAGTCCGTGTACATACGGTTTTAATTAAATAAATGTTGTTCTATATTTGAATATAAACATTTTTATAAGTAATTATAATTACATACTTATATCTTAAATAGAAATATTTTTTAAGTAAATATTAGGTTAAATTATGTTATCGATTTCTATTTTCGTAGCAAAATATTAATTTGGTCCCTCTATTTTTTTCATCCCAATTTGTCCTTATTTTGATAAATTTGATACAATTAAGTTTATTTTTGTGGTGCAATAACATCATTAAAGGAGTGTCACGTATCATTTCCTCGTTTTTTAATTTGGTCTTTATATTTTCATTTTTGTCTCAATTTAACCCTCATTTTTTGTAAAAAAATGTGCAATTTCATCCCTCTACAAATTGAAACAAACATTAACTTTTATATAAATATACAAATATTTTTATTCAAATCGGTATTTTGATTATATATTTTTAATGAAACTGAGTTTATTTAAATTTGTGTTTTACATTCAATTTTATTTAAAATGTTTTCAAATTTTAAATTTATTTATTGTCAATTGTTATATAAATTGGTTAAAATTATTTTTAAAATCATATCATTGTTATTTTTACACCAAATCAATTATTTATGTGGAAATTATTAAATATTTTAAAAATATACAATTATTTGAAATATAAATTCAAATAAAGAAACAATATTAAAGTATGATGTAATAAAATATTAACATTATTTTTTTATTTTTTTTCTATTAGTATTATTTTCTATTAACAAATTTAAAACAATTTTAAATAAAGTTCAATATAGAATATAAATTTAAACAAACTTAATCTTGTTAAAAATATCTACTAGAAATATCAATTTTGATAAAAATATTTGTGTATCATTTATATAAAAATTAATATGGTTTGAAGTTGGAGAGACACAAAATTGTTCAATTTTTACAAAACTTGAGACTAAAGTGAGATATATATAAAAATACAAAAATCTAATTGAGAATGAAGGAACGACACCTGGCATAATGGTGACACACGGCATTGTCAGTACCACATCACATTGTCACTACTACGTGCATGGTGTCAGCTTGACACGTAACAAATTTATTAATTTTTAAAAAAATAAATCAAAAAATTTAGGAATTGACATGTGACACCCCTTTAACATTGTTATTACATCGCTAACGAAAAGGACTTGATTGCATCAAAATTTCCAAAATAGTGATCAAATTGAGATAAAAATAAATAGAGGACCAAATCGATATTTTGCTACGAAAATAAAGACATAATTTAACCTAAAATTAACTCTGAAAATCATGAACCCTAAATAAAATAAAAAATTAAAGAAATATTCTTATGTTGATCTTAACAAATATAAATCTAACACTCACGATCGTAATCAAAATATAATTATATAATCAATCGAAAATGAAATTTACTTTACTTATCTCTTAAAGATGTAGAAATAAATGGAAAGTATCTTTAGCAAACCATTCGGTCAAAACACCACAACACTTAACCATAATACCAACGAAAAGCTTGGGACTAATTAAACACAACTACCACCAACTCAATGCCAACACACAATCACCACCAGCAACCGAGAACAAGGTCCACAACGACACAACCACCCACTAAGAGACCAACTACACCACCAGCTCAAGCCACCAAAGAGAGCAATAACAATGTCACTATTGTGAAGCGAGCACCATTGTGAAGTACCTACAAAAACTAGCAACAACATAAGTTCACTACAATGACACCATCACAAACATTGAACATCGTAGATCAGCTAACCAATAACAACTTCATCTTCACAACACCAGAAGTATCAACCATATGCAACACAACACACACCAAAATCGCATTACAAAGCACATTAAAACAATGTTTAATGGACTTAGATGAAGGAGAATCAATTTCATGTTACGAGAATCAATTCCCTCTTAAAACTTCCAACTTCCAAAATTGGTTCCTTAAAGGAGAATTGATTCTTTCTTCCCCATGCAATGCTGGACCGATTCTCCAATTTTGGAATCAATTTCTTGTCCCAATATTATCATGTATATTAATAAATAAATATATAAATATTTATCTTTATTAAGTGTTGAACTTTCTATAATATTTTATACATGAGATTTAAATTCATACTTGAATTATTTTCAAACGTTGAATATCGAAGAAAATTTAACTCATAAATTGGATTAAGATGTCAACATTACTCTTAATAGATTTAAACATCTAAAAATACTCATAAAAAATTATTGTTATGCAACTTTATAGATGTATAATATATTTTCTTTACAAATTTAAACATTTAATCGACACACATAAAGCATCTAACAAGGACTTTTAAGGGAAGTAAGAAACCACATTTTCCTTCTTCTTTTTTTCAATAGGATTATCTTCATGTATAAATAATATCTTATATAACTAAAGATTTATTCCCGTACAAGTTCCATGAAATAAATTTGGGGTTCTAGTAAGTTAATCCATTTTTTGGAATTCCATTAAGATATTTTGTGTGATTCATTGACATTTAATATATTTCATAATCATCTCACAGAATAAATTATTTATCTTATTAAAATTTGTAGCAAAACCATGAATGTATGACTTATAAGATTTGATACAATACATTTCTTTTACTCCTTTCATTCTCAACTTTTTAAAATACTTTAATTAAGAGTTTCACTTTCCTTACTAATCCTTCCTCACAAAAACATAGTAAAGTAAAAAAAAAATATTAAAAGTCACAACAATTACTTCATATCATAAAATCAGATGATACTTTTATATAACACAAACGATATGTTACAAATGTCCAATGAAGATTGAGAACATCATTTTTTAAGTTTCAACATTATGTAAAGTTTTCAAAACAAAATTTGTTAATAGTTATACCAAACAATTAACAAAATACACAAAAAATAGTAAGCAAAAAATGATTTTAAAAATTTCCAAGGAAAGCAAATTACCTTCACACGCCTCTATTACATGCTTTCTAGTTTTTGTAATCAGTGAAAGCAATGTTTTCAGAGAAATCACAAAAAGAAAACAATAAACCAATGAAATACCAAATGGTCAACGACAAAATGTGAATGATGAGAACGTGTGTCATAGATTAAAGAGTGAAACCATGAATATGATGTTTCTCAAAAAAAAAAAAGATTCAAAGAATGAAAAACTCTTTTCTAAAAGGAATCATTCACATATAACTCCTATGAGTCTATATGTTTATCATCCGAATAAAACTTCTAACAGGTAAAACATAAGTGTACAGTAGAAAAAGCTTCAGTGAAAACCATAAACAGTAACCTATTAACCTGTTAGTCATTTTTTTTCAGCTTTTCTTTAACAAATCAACAAGACTTCATTGAGTTTATGAAAGGTCAACTACCCTTAACCTACTTACACTGTGTTCAGATAACAACACACAGTGTATAGGACCAAGTCTACTATAAAACTCACTGACCTCAGAGTCAAAGGAGAAAGATTTTTAAAACAAAAAAAGGCCATGCTTTAAATGCTTTCAATATTTTTCAATTAAGAACAAAACCTCATTTGCCAACACAGCAAAAAAGTCAAACCAGCATCACAAACTAATATAAAGCTACACTTAAAAAGACCTCTAAAATGGAGCATATATTTGCACCAGAAACGTTGAAACTCTACAATCATTTTATATCATTCTTTTCTATGTGTTTGTCCTACTTTTGGAGAACCATAATGATTTTCAGACGTGATTGAATAAAAACATAAACAGTGAAGACTTATTATCGATATAACAGAAGAAAAGGAAAATGTAAAGTTGCAATAAAATTATACTCTCAAAAGGGGAAAGAAAGTGAATAAAAGCATACATGACTAGAAGAGAAGAAAAGAAGCTGTCCTCGTGTAGACAAGAACAGGAGTTCCACATGCCATGATTTTGTACAGTCACGTCGTAAAATTAAAAACTAGCTCAGCATCTTATAATCTTTACAGCATAAAAAGGCTTGTATAGTCATATTTCCTCTGCAGGGGCCTCAGGTGATGAGCCTCATCTCAGCTTAAATTCTTTGTATAGACTTAAAGCTACAAAATGTACAGTTCTGCAGTACAACCGACAACTTTATTTCCAACTGGCTACAACCCATCTTCATAGATAGGAAATATAACCTCTTCATTTGGAAAAAGGAAGAAGAAGAAGAAGAAGAAGAAGCAGCAGCAGCTCACACTAGCCTCAGTTAGCTGTACAATATTATTTTTCTAAGCCTCCTAAGCAGGTTGGGGAGACTGAGCTGCAATTCTCCTTTCTGCAACAAATCATACACATAATCTTTCAGAAACTACATTCTAACATTTGGGACCATGATTTCAGATCAAAGTATGGTATACCTCCAGCAGCAACAAGTTTCTCTACACGTGCAACGATGTGCTTCCCATACGTGTACTTCTTCAATGCATTTAAATGAACCTTAATCCGTGAAAGAATCAGTTCGCGTTGCTGATCATCACATGTTTCCAGCACCTTTTGTACAACGTAATTTGCAAACTGATCTTTCATCATTGCCTGTACATAGAAGAATATGAATACAATTTTGCAGAACTTCAGAAGAGTCTCATCCAACATGCGACAAACCATTATCAATTTTAGTAAACCATTCATAACACTGATAAACACTCCTGATCCTATGTTTAGTTCATACAATTGCATTGGAAGTCATTAAAAATCAAATAAAATTATGATGGTATTCAACCTAAAAGTAATCTAGAGTCGGCCTAACATTGTATATCAGCATTCCCTGTAATTTTGCATCAAATAAAGAATGGGAAAGGCGTGTATTTGAAAAAGAAAGTTCAACGAACCTGAAGAGGCTCATTTTCATCTGTGGAGCCAAGCATTTCATTTACTAGTAATTGGCGCTCAGAAGGGCCCCCAAAGGTCAGACATTTCTCCACAACATTTGACGCAAACTTCTGTTGACTCATTTGAACAATCTTGCCGGCTAATTCTTTTATTATAGAAGAACGTTCATGAGGCTTCCCATGTTCTAGAACATGCTGTTATCAGGGAGAGAAGAAAGTATAAGCAAGAAATCAACCCACATATATACTAAACAGTGACACTAGAGAAGTAGTATTATGGACAAAAAGCCTCAACCTTGACGGCATTTCAGAAACATAAATAAACAGGGCAGGAAGCTACAACATAAAGTCACAGTTTCAAAAACAAAGAATTATAAGTGAAAACAATTGTACACATAAAACTGTGTTGAAAATCATAAACAAGAAAAAAAGAAGTTTCTGGTTGAAAAAACCTATTGATCACAACAACGTAGGCAAAGATTCGAAGTAAGAAAATTCAATATAAAGAAGAATAGTTTCAAAAAACATCGTCACACCACAATTTTTGGGACTACAGTCGAAGACCATAACTATTTCTCTAAAATAAAGGTGAATTATCAGCGTTGCAGCCAAGAGTAAAAGCATGCTAAAGTAAACCAAACAATCATGAGAGCCATAAAAATACACTTCAGCTATCATGGCAACAAGAAAGAAGCCAAACTGTCTAAAAAGAAAAAATGATAAACCTGAACAACGTAGTTGCCATACTGATCCTGAGCTAACATACTAACTGCCCCTAAAATTTCATCCATAACTTTCTGCTGTGTTATAGGATCTTTGCAGTGCTCCAGTACTCTCTGTTGCATAAAAGGCATCTTATATGACAAATGATCTTAGATACAAATAAGAGTGAGATAACCAGAGAAGAGACCTTACCTGTATCACACGGCAACCATATGGATGGGTTGAGAGGGTCACGACTTGATCAAAAAATGTTGAGACAATAAAATGGATTGCATCTTCAGGGACGCATTCAATACACTTCTGAATGACATGATTACCATTCTGATCACGTACACAGCGCATGACATTACCATCAAGCTCTTGCACCATCTCTATCTTCTGATCCAGATCAACAACTTCGATGGCCTAAAGAGGGATACATAGTTGAACAAACAAAAAAATCATAACACACTCATAAAATTAGATTCACAAACATATACACATCGACTAAATGCGACCTTTCATTGTTCATACCTTCTGGATAACTCGACAACCATACATTTGAAGGCTAAGTGTCAGAACATGGCCAAGAAGTTTGTTGGCCAATTCTCTTCTCTGGGCTGCAAGACCATGCTCAAAAAACTGCAATATACCATATAGTATTACGCTTTTAGAATAAAAATATGAGAAAAATGCTTAAGAGATTGATTTATCCCTCAGCCCATTCATGTATCTATATATGAGTTTTTACATCAGAGATACACAGAAGCTAATCTGAAAAACGTTACACCTAGGTGACAGAAAGATCATAAAAACAGCTTTTCTATCAATTACAAAATATTACTCAAAAGATTAATCATTACCTTTTGAACCACATAATTACCAAAGACATCAGTCATCAAAGCAAGGGCATGTGGCATGATCTCCTGATAAACCATGTTTTTTTCATCTGTAGTAGCTGTTTCAAGCTTTTGTTGAATAAATCGACTCCCATATTGATCAGCACTGTCAATGATAATAGAGCAATCAAAATTATTATTTTCGGAATGGACGCATAAGAATAAGATCAATAGGAAAAAAATACCTGAATTCAACAACGTGACCAGCAATTTCAGAAAGCTCAAAACACTTTGTTTTATTGCTTTTAAACTCCTCCAACAGAGAAGAAGCAAAACTTTCATCAATGCTACCAGTATCTACATGCCAAGGTCCCATTACCCCAGCCAAATTCCTCATTCCAGAAGCAAAACGAAGATTCAGTTCATTGTGCCTAACAGGACTTCCAGGTCCTACTGGAGAAGTGGACACAACAGAGTTTGCCATTGGACTTCCTGGATAAGACAACCCAACACCATATGCAGGATTTCCATAATAACCATGAGGAGTGGAGCTGCCTGATTTACCACCCAGTGGTACATTGTATTGAGATTTCTGAGGTGAGAGAATAGACCCAAGATAAGCTTTCTGAAGCTCAAGTAAGTTCATGTATGAATTACCTAAGTAGGTCCTGTCTACAGAGGGGTCACTAAGAGCACCAAGTTGTGCTGCATACTCAGATGTTCTCAGGTACTGATGGTACATGGGATCAACAAAAGGGGCCTGAAGAGCACTGCCCGGAATTTGATTTCCCATCCTACCAAGATTGTGCACATCAGATGGAGCAGTGGCTCCAGAAGCCAAACCACTTCCAAGAATTCTTGAGTCCATTCCAGGGGCTGCCATTGCTGATGCTGCAGCAACCGTTTCAAACAATGGAGGCAGATTACCAGTGCCCAGTTGGTTAGTCATCAAGGATGCCAATGCTGGATTTCCAGCATATCCACTCAGACCATAGTTACTAAATGACGAATTTGTACCATCTAAAGGCTGGTACTGAGGAGGCAAACTACCTCCTCTACTAAAATGGGAGGTAGGCGATCCTTTGAAATACGAGTTATTGGAAGGAACATTAGACTTTTGTAGCTCAACCTGCCTGTCCAAGGATGCATTGTTAGGATCAGAACCGCTCCTGCTCTTACTTGAATTTTGCAAGTGAGCTGATTCAGATTTCTTTAAATAAGCATGTTGCTTTCCATGATCCTGACCACCTTGCCTACCAAAAAGATATCTTCGGTGATTATCAACATCTGATTCAACCTGTGATGGCAAATGATTATCACCATCTAACATGTCCTCTGCTGACAAATTCATCGCTGACAATGCTGCCATAAGATCTGATGACCCGTTGATTCCAGATGAAACACCATTATATCCATCTGGACTGGAAACACCTCTCTTATCAGAAGCAATGGCTCTGCCGCCACCAATAGGTGTAATGGAGGGACTGGGAGCCCTAGCAACATGCTGTGGATCAGGAGTAGTGCTTCTCGACAAGGAAGATCCCACCGCAGCAGCATAAGAATATGAAGCTGGCAGACCAGTATTTTGGGAAGCAGATGATCCTTGAACATTCGTTCCTGGCCTTGGTCCATCTGTGGTCGTAGACTCACGGCGTACATGAGCGAACTCCGCTTCTGTAGAACTAATGATATCATTGTCATCAAATGCATTACGACTGGCTGGACGAGAAGGAGGGCCCGTGACCGAGGTATTACCCCCCAAATCATCCTGCACCATTATAGGTTGTAAATGACCGGCAAACGAAAAAACGATATGAAAATAAAGAAATCCAACAAAAACATAAAAGCAAAAATATGCTAAATTCACATCAGAAATGTCAATAATTGCTACAAAAAAACTTTCAGAATGCAAAGGCAAACAAATAATGATTTAAATGTACTTTATGTAGATCAAGCAAAAAACATAGACTGCAAGATTAAAATCAACATGTACCTCACTTCAATACTGTGATATATAACATCCACCAAAAGTACTGGGTGCAAAGCCAATTCAATCTCCAATTGTTAAAAATTTATAGCGATTATGTAAAATAATGTAACTGGTGGAGAAGCATAAACCAATACTGAGAGAATGTAAGAGAAAAGACTGAACATTGAGAGAAAATTAGCAAGGAAGAGTATCTAAAAATTCTGAACATAAATGAATGGCACAATGTATTTTGAGTATATAAAGTGCATGGCGAAGAAGAGACTGTTGTAACTAAATTACTTCAGTTTAATAGATTATGTTATAATTTGGTTATAACAGAAACATGTAAATTATATTTCCAAGAATAACTTAAACTTTAATGCCATAATGTTATCCAGTGATAAATTTACCGGACACTGGAAGGTACCTCAACCACAAACATGCTATAATTTACAAATAGTACTACAGTAAGAATACAAATATGCTCTATGTGTGCAGTATTACAAAAACTAAACACAAATTTGTTTCGAAAACGTGCCTAAAAGATTTAATGGAAAATGTAACAAATCAACTAGATCTAGACAATCAGCATAAAAATTTAGAGCCAGTATGAAACACAGAGGATAACTACTATAGGACAATCCTTAAGGATTAACAGAAGTGTATGAAAATAGAAAATAAAAACTCTGATGAATTCACTATGTGTAAAGCTGCCACCTTCGCATCACAAAAAGCACGATAAACAACGAATTAGAATCCAAACCTCAGACAGATTCATGACATCATTTAGCATCATTGATCAAATACTTCACTCCCCTCAAGAATAACATGAATTAATCAAAATGTTTGAACAATACCACACATCAGAACATAAAAACCACATGTAAAACAAACGACCAAAGATCAGACCCAACCTCACAACATGAGCATAAATTAATCATATTGTCACAGATGAAAGTGAAAATACAAAATGCCAAATTACACAATCCAGGAAAAATAGAAACAGATGCAGGGTGGAGTCAAACAATGGCAGAAGAGGCAATCCACCTGAAAAATTTCTGCAAAGCTCTTTTGTTTGCTCAGCCCTAATCCAGGCAAACCAATTAGTCCGTCACCACCCCACTCGGCAGTACCTCTTGTTTTTTCATTGTCCACTTCACTCTCTTGTTTCCTCATGTTAAAACCCGGAGGGGTAGAAAACATCGACCTACCACCATTTTCTTCAGTCCTGTTCACTTTCCTTCTATCTCCTATTCCACCAAGAACTGAAGCTCCACCTTTAAGTCTCTGCTGAAACCTCCAATCCTCCTTTGACATCAAAGGAGGTGGCAGCCTAGGATTCAAATTCACATTGGAGTAATAGTACGTAAGATAAGCTGGATCAGACCTAAGCTCTTCCTCAGAAACAATCCCATTCACATCTTTAGTCCCTTGAAACTCAGAAAACGCACCACTAGCACCAGCAGCACCGCCACCACCACCGCCACCAAACAACCCTCCAACAGCACTCAAAGAGCCCTCCACAGTTGGAGGCGCTGATCCACTCCTAAAGATATTAAGCTCTCTCTCACGATCATCAGCCTCTTGTCTGCGTTGCTCACGAAGCAACATCCCTATCTCCTTCTCCAGTTCATCTCCAAAAGAACCCTCGTTACTCCCAATCATCGGTCTTCTTTCAAATTCAGACAGCATTTTTTCAAAATCCCAATTTGATCACCACTCTCCAATCACCACCCTCATACAGCTAAACCATATCACTACCTAGCAGCAGAAATTAAACCCTAACCCGACAAACCCAAAAGCTCAACCTTTTCCACCACAAAACGTAAACCTCCACGCCCCATGTTAACAACTTCGCAGGAATATAACTGGCAGTTACTGGAAGAAAATGAAAAACAAAAAAAATCAAGCTTTCCTCATCGAAGCGACTTCTGAAGCTGAAACAAAATCACCCAATAATCAAACACAAAAAAAGAGTGCAAAATTCACTGTATGTTTCCTAGAACTAGTTCCCATAATTATAGACAGGAAATTCCTAGGAAAACATGTTTTGTGAGAGATAATATATACAGAAGAATAAAATGAAGGTGGGAAAGAACAGGGGGGAGAAGGGAGTGAGGAAATGGTGCAGTGAGATGAAAAACAGAAAACAGTGACAGAGATCAATCCGGCGGCGATTGGTTCTTACAAGAACCCTTAGGGTTTTGTTCCATTTAGAGGCTGATTAAATACAGATGAAGGTAGGAAGCAAACCAAGCTCAACATATTTGGTTTCTATTTTCTTTTTTAGCCTATGTTTTTATTTGTGAATCTGAGAAATATCCAAAATATATTTTATGTATTTCCTAAACATTAGGGGTAATTGACCAAGTGATAACCGACTGATGTCAATACAAAGAAAGAGAAATGGCGTTTATTTTCCTTTTTTGCTGCACTTCCCAAACCAGAAGCTGTCAATGACTGACACGTTAGTGTATTAGATTCGCTACATCAGTAAAATATAGCCCAAACTACAGTAAATTTCGCACCACTCACCTATCTCTCTCTTCAGTTCAGTTTAACTCTTCTTCTATTCTATGTCTGTTATTATGACTAAGAAAGAATCATCATTTTTATTTTTACATGTGTTTCTTCTCTCCACTACACAACACACACATACATAGTACTACTTCTTCCACTTATTCTTAGTTTGTTAGAGTCTCGTGTTATATTCTCATTTTACTTTTTATTATCATGTACAAATACTGTATCCTCAAATTTAGGGTACATTGTAACAGATTTCCTTAAAAGTAGTTTACTTGTGATATCTGTGATTTTTAGTTTTTTTTCTTTCTGTCATTACATTACACAGATTATTCGGCAAAGTAGTTTAAAGAATGTTTTCTAGAACTAAATAAGGAATCTTTCAAAAAAATGTGTCCTAAGATACATAAAAATAGAGAATTCAGTTTAACATATTCAAACTCTCTTTTTGTGATTTTAAGAAACCAAAGAAAAAAAAATCTTAGATATCATCTCCTTTCTAAAACCACGATCTTTTTACACTTTTTTTTTTATTTCAAAAAAAAAATAAGTTTTGTAAATTATTTTCCCAATAATACATCTCCATTTATAGTTAAGAAAAATCAATATCGTATTGGTTATATTGAAGAAAAAAAAACTAAAATTTAAGAAATTTTTTTACTAAATATGTCAGATTTTAAAAGATTGTTATTTTTAATGGATATATATATATATATATATATATATATATATATATATATATATATGTGTGTGTGTGTGTGTGTGTGTGTGTATGTGTGTATGTATATTGAGTGTGATAAAATTTAATATTTTATATGAGATACATATGTATAATAGATAATTAATAACTATATTTTAAATTTTCTTTTAAGAGGCCATGTTAATTAAATATGTTAAAGCCACATTGACACAAATTAATTTCTATGATTACTTGTATGGAACTATGATGTATGGAACAATTTAGTGATTTAAATATGCATTATGCTAATTTATTTAAGATTATAAAGGGTTTTTTTTCAGTTGAGAATGTTACGATTATTTATTGTTCGTGTAGTTAGAGTTATTTATCACGAAAGGTAATCGAGGTTTCTTTAAAATCTTAGATAAATTTTAATAGAGTTATTGTCTTGATTATTTATTTAAAAAACTTATTTAAAAAACTATTATAGATATCAGCCGTAATAAACAAATTTAGGTTGAAAAATAGTATTAATTAATGCATTAAATAAAACATTATAATTTAATGATAGGTAATATACTATGTCTAAGCAGTAAAATTATTTTTTATTATCAAAATAAGAATATCCAAAATTAAAAAAAAAATTGTATGTTTATTTATTTATTTATTTCTATGCAAAAGATGTAGAGTTTGAAAATTTACGAGTATAATTTCTTTTCTACAAAAATATCTCGTAGAGATTTACACCTTCATATTCATTATTATCTAATTCATGTGATGTGACGTTAACATTCTCTTCTGGTTTATACATGTATAAACTATTAATTTATACCATGCAATGTATCTAAATTAAATAGAAATAACAGGCAAGTGTTCTCACTTGTAAATTCCAAATATAACTAAATGAAAAATAATGTTTTAGCGGAAATTACTCAAACTATATTTTTTTTCACATTTTTTAAAATGAAATATAGCTAGTAAATTACTAAACCTGTCACAAATAATCAAGACAACTGGTGAAAATAAATATTATTTTAAATTTCATAATTAATTATATTATTTTTTTAAATATAAAATCATTAAATTATTAATTTATAAAATAATAAAATAATATGTGATGAGAAAGCAATAAAATAATAAAGCAAGACAATAATTACACCAATCAATTTGTAATGACTCAAAACTTAAGGTAATTTTTTTTTCAAACATAAATTAAGAATGGATGTATCATTTTTCAACATATTTTTTTCATTAAATAACCTAAATGAAATAATGGCATAAATGATTTCAAAGTATTACTACAGAACATTAGATTTAATTATTTATTTGATAGTGAACTTATAGTCTTTACATTTAAAAAATTATCTTTTTATTTCTTATGTAATATATTTAACTTCGTTTAATTCCTGTGAATTTAGAATACGGAGATTAATTTATAGATTCAAGATTATAAGTTCAAATTTATAACAGAAATAAATTAATAAAAAAATATGTGAATTTTATAGTCATAATAATCATATCACCTAGAGGATTATGTGATGGTCATGGATACAATTATATCCAGATGTACGAGGTTTGGAGACAATGAACATACTATTTTTCTTTTAAATAATTATTGTAAATGATTATATTGTGATTAACAATATTGTGTAGATTTTGTGTTCAACGGAACATGATTAACTTTTACTAAAGTATAATTATTTATATACTATATTATTAAGATTTAATTTGAAAATATTTATATAAGAATTGTTCAAGTTATATATATGATGTCGATTATTTTAGTATACAAAAATTAAATTATTTATTTTAGACGTATACACTTTCTATAACTGTATATAGTTTTAACTAGGACATTAATATTTTGACACCATTTTTTTATTATTATTTGACACTATTCTTTATAATTATTTACTTTTTTTTAATATAAAAGCTAACTTTTGTTAACACTATTTTACTTTTATACAAATTGTTAAATAGTGTTAAGCAATCTTTCTCGCTTTAACTAACATAAAAAGTAATATATCTTATTAAAATTACAAATGTCATATTTATCACTGTTATTGTTATCGCGAAGAATATCATAACTAACATAAAAAGTAATGTAGAGGATTAAAATTACCATTATTATATCTAGGATAGTTATTACCAAAACTGCCATAGAAAGACAACGAAAAATATAAGGTTTTTTTTATGTGTTTTTGAAATTAATATGAAAAATGGAATTTTTATGATGGTTTTTCACCTGACATAAAAAATTAAACTTTTTACATTACTTGTATTTATGTTGGTTTAAAAACTAATATAAAAAATTTATTTTAATTGTCATATAAATTATTTATTGCAATAGTTAATTGGAAATATAATTAGCAAGAATATATGATTTGCTATCAAATAGATAAAATTATTTATTTTATACTAAGAATATGTGTGGAGATTAATTAATTCTTAAATTGTTATTAAAAGTCATGAAATTGGATACCAAATATGATCAACAACTTGACTATATAAGACTTGTAGAGTGATTGAGTCAAACCTACCATTAAAGACTATTTTGGTTGCTTTGATAGTGAAGAGTAAAACAAGGCCTCTTTTTTTTTTTTTAAACCACCAATATGGAATGAATGTATTATGAATACTCCAAACAAAAACTAATTAAATTAGGAAATATATGATTTTCTTTATGTAAAATAATATATAATAGACATTATATTAATCTTCCTTAACTCTCATTTGATTTTTCAACTATTTAACTTTTTCTCTATTTTGACAACTATACTTGGTCCAACCACATTAAATACATACTCAATAATCTTGTAGCAAAGGACTCTTATGTGAAAAGGGAAAAAAAGATTTATCAAATATAACATTCCCATAAATGATGATTTACCATTTGGTGGAAAACAACAAGGGAATGTAGCACAATTTTATTTTGTTTGATTTTTATTTTTTATTTATTTTTTACTCTTCATCTAAACAATATTAAAAAGATAATATTATAATATAATTACATTTAAAGTTTAATATAATTATAATAGTTAAATAATATTAAGAATATTATATCATAACTTTATAACATTATAAATAATAAATTAAATACCGTCTTAATAATAGGTTCTTAACATTCAAAATAAAACTATTTTTTTATCATAATACTTAGGTATGAGTTTTAACTAGTTATTTATTAATTTTATCATTTCGGATTACTTCATCATTCTCTCAATGACTTTTCTCCAGTTCAATTTTTTAATTGATTTGGACCGAACATTAGATTGGCCCAATTAATTTGTTTCTAATTATCAAGAATTTATAACGCCAGTATGTTTGCAATACACTATTTATTATAAACTTGTTATTACTAATAAATTGCATAAAAAATAAGGCGGGTAAATCAAAATCTTGTAAGCAAAAGATATAAGAAAACCAATTCTATATAAATAAAAAAATGTAGAATTCAATTATTTCAGGAACATGTCAATATCAAAGTGTGGAGATATAATAAATTAAAATGTATGACGAAATAAATATTCTGTATTTTACTTTATTGAAAAGAAAAAAAGATAACATGGGATTTATTTAGGAGATTAAAAAATGATTAAATGATTATATGATTATATGTTTAAAGAGAAGATATCTACTTAGAGATAACATACATTAAAATCATAAAAAAAAAGTTAGTTAAACGTGGATATTGAAAAAATCATTAGAAAAGCATTCTTTACTTCAAATAATTGATCAATGAACTTTCAAGAAACATAGATTGACTATCATGTGAAGAAGGATTATATTTGGGGTCAATCCTTCATCATCATGTCATTAACAACTCTCGAAAATTATTTCTATGTAAATTTTTAAGGATAGAAAATAATTTTTTTAATGATATTGTGTATCGACCAGACTAACAAAATGGGTTATTAGGAAATTGTTCATATAGAGTATCAGGTGCAAGGTCACGAGGATTGATGACACGAAAGGACTCTCGTGGACAATGAGTCTATGCATATCATTTGGATATAATTATTGATTTAGTCCCTAATTTATTTGCTTAGTTCAATTTTATTTCTTATTATTTGTTGGTTCAATTTAGTTATCCAATTATTTAGAAATGTTTAATTTGGTAATCTCCGTTAAGTTGTAGTTAACACCGTGTTTGTACATAACACGTGTTAACCTGTGAAATTTTCAATATTTTTTCTAAAAATACATAAACTGTTATGTGTTAGGTTATCGTCGTGTCACGTCATAGTTTACAATCGTGGCACATGACAGTGGTAGTAATTGTTATCATTTAGTCGTTTATTTGTCCTTTCCAATTCGACATCTAATTAGTAAATAAGCTTACTTAAAACTTGCATATACATATTCGAATAGTTTTTTTGAATTTATACCTCAAATCACTACACCTAAATATTTAAATTATTTTATGTTTTTCAAGTGTAAAAAATTTTGAATGTAAAAAAGTTATAAGGGTAAAAATGTACACAAAAGCCTTGATAAAATTACACCATATACATAGGAAAAAAAAACAATTATGAAAAAACTCATTATTTCCTTATATGAAAATCATTTTATACTTTGAATTTCTTATATGAAGAAAAAAGATAAATTCTTTGACGTATTAAAAAAATTATCATTAATTAATCTTTTCACATCTCTAAAAAGACTTTTACATTTTATAATTTTTTGTTTTGAAATATTTAATATTAACTTTTTTTATATACTCACACAAGGTTTCATTGTATTTAATAATATGTTAGAGCTGATTTAAAAATAATTTCATAAATATTTAACAAAAATGTAAATAAATAAAAATATCATTACAACGTTTATAAAAATATATAATTTTTTAAATTGAAGATAAATAACATTGTTCCATTTGAAAAAGAAAAATCAAATTGAATTAAAAAATAAATATAAAATGTGAATCAAATATACCACTAAACTCTAACAATAACACGTGACGTGCCACTATTAATCGAGATAAAATAAAAAAAGGTCTACTTAAAATATTTCAATTTAACTGAGACTAAATAACTAATTTATTTTTTTACTTATTAAAATATTTAGTTTTCTCGTGGAGTTAACTAAATCAACTCTATTAGTATTCAATATTATATAGATTCTACTAGAGCCGGTTAAATAAATATTAATTCAATAATAATACAATTTTATTTATTTTAAAAAATAATAATCAATGTCGTCTCCGATAACTAAACCAACTTTATTAATAACTATTTTATTTTAGAATAATTTTACAAATGTATTTTTTTAAAAAATTAACCTTTTATGTAATGTTAGAGTTACTAATTTGTTGATGCTAATATTTGAAAGTTAATTTGATGTCTTCATACAATGAAATATGACTGAAGAAAAGTCTACAGATTATTTCTCTACAATGTTTGTAAGCTCATCAATAGTTTTAGGCAATTCCTTGCACTGCAGTGATGCTATAGCGCTAAAAAAAGTATAAAATATAAGGCATTCACATTTATAAAATTTGTTAATGAATGCTAAACTTGTATTTTCAATATGCTTGAAGAAAGTAAACAACATCATGATTACTATGGGTTTTTGCATTATCTTGCTGGATAAACATCGGAATTTTCAACTTTAACTATTACTTTTTACGTATACAGATGTTAAAATAGTTTACAGAACCCAAAAGATTCTCATTAAAAAGATCACAGAAGAACCAAAATTTTCAGTACTCAAGGTTAGTACATAGATATTTTCGTTTTTCTTTCCACAATTAACAGAAGAAGTCAATAATTATATCTTATATCCGATATATAAATACTTGTTCTTTTATGTTATAATTGAACATTCTTTTCTTGATTGGCTTGTCTTAATTTTTAATTTAGTTTGGTCGTTTTTTTTCGACTTTCATCATTTTTTCAACTTTCGATTTAGATCGATTCATTTTAATTTTTTATCCATATCAACTCGTATTAATTTTTGATATAGACCAACTTTTCTTAATTTTTAACCTAAGACATATTGTCTCGATCTTTAGTTTAAATCATTCGATCTTAATTTTTGATCTGTCTTGATTTATATTGATCTTCGATTAAGACTAACATATTTTGTTTCAATTTTTAATATGGATTAATTCGTCTCGATCTTTATTTTGATAAATATATTAATGTGATCGGTGAATTAATTTTTTTTTTGGAACCGGACTTGATTTTAGTAACCAAAACAAATCTATAATCTTTCTTTTTCTCCTTTTACCTAGTGACCAATACAAATCTATAATCTTTCTTTTTCTCCTTTTACCTAAAACTTTTTATTTTGAAACATGTTTTGACGATAAAAAAAAAGGAAGCGAAAAACTAAGTATAAACTTTTCCAAAAACAGAATTTAACCACCATTCTTAGTAGTTTTACACAAAAAAAAAAAATAACTGAGTATTATGGATGGTTGGAAGAGTACAATCGAAAAAAAAATGAAAAAGAAGAAAATTAACTAAGTTAATTTAAAATTCGAAAAAGGATAATTTTGAATTATTTCGTAAATGACGCATTTACACTTTTTTTTAGAGATTAGTGACTAAAGTAAATAAAGCACGAAAATAAATAAATAAAAAACTATTTTTATAAATAAGTTTATTTTAAATTAAAATATATTAGTTGATTTTGTCAATCTATAAGTCAAGCAATATAATATTTTCTCTTTCTTCCGAGTGCTTAATTCTACGTATTATTTCAAAGTTAGTCGTATAAAATCGTCTTCATTCTAATTCTATTTTATGTAAAACCTTATAAATCATTCATACTTACAATTTATAATAATCTTTAAATTAAATTTCAGCATATGTTTTCTAAAAATATTAATAATTAAAAATATATATCACAGCTTAAATCTTTTATTATAAATTCAAAATATTTATTTATTGTAACTTTTTCAAATAAACTCATATTAAATATTATTATGAATTTTGATATCTTAATAATATTGATACTTTAAAACTTGTATATTATTTATCGTATATGAAAATTTATTAAAACAAAACGAAATAAAAATACAAAAAATTTGAAACCACACTAAATTTATAATAAAAAATTATACTTCACAAAATATAAATAAATCATACATATTTTTTTAAAAAAATATAAAAAATAAATACATTGAGATAAAATATTAAATCATTTAGTGAATTTAACATTATTTCCTCATGAAATGAGAAGTTTTTAACTGCACATACTTATAAAAATATGAAAATGCAAATATCAACCCACATATCCTCAAAGACTAAAGAATCACATGTTGATCCAATAAATTTTTACAAAATAAAGTAAAATTACTTTCTGACCAAAATTTTTGAAAATATTTTTTCCAAACGTGGTCAAAGGCCTAAATGATCTTATAAAATACCACCAGATACTATTAGTATCCACCTTAATTCAATTAGCATATAACTTTGGTAAATAAAACCACCTTATTCTTGTTAGTTTTGGATGTTGAAAAAATAAAAATTAAAAACTAAATTACTAATAGGCTTTTTAAATTTGTTGACGGTTATAAAGACTAACTCCTTGTTGTAACTTAAGTATACAATATTTGTACAATAAAACATAACTATTTAATACAAATTTAGATATATAAAAATTAATTTTTAGGTATAATTAAAAAAAAATCACAACTGTTACTAGAATAATTTGTTGAAAATACTAAAAGTCATTTTAAATTCCACATTAATATAAATGACAAAATTAAAAAATATATAAGAAAATAAACTCATAAACTCAATGTTTCAACCTTTTGGATTAAAAGTAAAATAAAACTCATGTCACTTATATATAATTTTTTTCCTAATAAATTTCATCGATAGAAAGAAAATAATCAATCATATAAGAGCCAATAGTTGATGACAGCTAAAACCATACACCTAATGACTATCTCAACTAAGTTACCTCCTCATGAAAAATGAAGTAAAACTCTTTGAATGAAAAAAACTCATCATAGTTTGAACAAATACAAAGACCCATTATATGTTCTACGAGAAATGATAATTTGACAAATATTTTTTTAACAAACTTTGACAAACTAATTATTTAAATAAAAAAGAAAAATACTATTTTATCACTTCATTTTGATTAAAAAATAAAAAAGTAATCTATTTAATTTTATTTATAAAAACTTTATCAAATTTCTCCCTTGCTATAGTGAAAAAATAATTTTCTATATTCTACCCGTATTAATAGATGTTATTATATTATGTATTTTAAATTAGCCTTTGAGATTTCCGATACATTGTTTTACGTTAACGACACCAGTAAAGGTTGAGAAAAATCCAAGAATGAATAGTATCACAGACTTAAATATCCATTAATATAAATTCTGATAATTTATTGAACTCTAATCCCATACGATGATAGCGAATTTAAGTCAAATTTATTTTCACAAAAAACTGCTTAATAAATTAAGATTTGATCACTTATATATTAATTGTAAATTAATCTTCCGCGAAAGTGTTGAAAAGTAATAACGAGTAACTAACTCATCGACCATGGTTGATTGCAATGTGTTGTTCCTCCAAGCACACCATAGTGACCTTAAACGGCGAATAATCACTGAACATGGCGTTTTGTTGAATCCATATTCCACAGTTTCGTTGTGCCTACATTTGACTTTTCTCATACTTTAAATTAACTATTTTACGTCAGACGCGACATTATTAAAATCGTCACACCTTGTGCCATACGGAAGGAAAAAACGATCTAGAACCAGACATGGTCAACCCGGTGTATTCATCACGTGTGAGTAAAATTCTAAATTCCCAAAATTACTAATTTTAAATCGTTCTGGTAAGTCATATTTTGAAGAAGATAAAAGAGAAAGCAAGGAAGGGTGGTTTAAAAAAAAGGGAGAAGAAAAATGAAAATGAAAAAAAAAAGAAAAAGTGAAGCTAAAGAGGTAAGAAAAAGAAGAAGGAGCGATTAGAGAAGGGAGCGTGGAAGTGGGGAACATGGAAAATGCGATGGTCAATAAGAGAGTTGTGAAATGGAAAAGTGTCGACACCAAACCAAACCACATCACAAGACACACACACCACAACACAACACAACCTTTTTCCTCGTTTAAGGAATCTAATCTTATCATCATAACATAACCCACTGTGGTGCCAACAGTAACAACATTCGCTAAACACTTTATTACTTTTTTATTAAATAATAAATTATTTCACATTTTCAAATCAAAATGGGCGTCTCAGCGTCTCTTCTCTCCCAGTCAACGGTCAATGGTCAACACTCTTATTTCCTTCTCCTTCTTTCATGCCCTTCCGCTCTCAATCCAATTATTTCACATATAATAAACAATTTTTAAATATTAACCAAAAATGTCATTTTTATTGTTTCTTTCGCCTGGTCATTATTGTAATTAAAATACTTATTCTTTCTCAATTTCAAAACGCTAAACCATTCTCAATCTTCCTCTGCAAGTCACCAATAATCCTCAATCTAACAATCTCCTACCTTTCCTATTTTTAGTAAACTATTCTCTCAAATTCTGATTAATTTAATATGAATTAACATCCGAAATCCTTCTCTAGCTGTAATTCTGACTTATTTATAGTTTATTTTAAATTCAAGAGTCAACTTTGTGGTTTATAAAAACCTGATACAAAGTTTAAGAGAATGCATCAACTTGAAGATATTTAAATTTTATTTTGTTGTAAAGTTTCAGTTGTATTCAAATTAAGTCATACCTTTTTGTCTTAATTTCATCAAACTTTTAAAAAATTTGCTAACATGAGAAATTAGACTTACAAGTTAATAAACAAATACAACAATCTTGTTTAAAATTATAATAGAATGAAACAAAATTAGTGTTGGTAGAGTGTGGTATTTACCAGGTTTGAACACGAAAAAAATAACTGAATGAAATAATAGATAAAAAATTAGAAGAAGTGAGAAGTTTGGATGTATGTTGAGATTAGGTTTTAACGCGTGGGAAATGAAACACGCAAACGTTGTTATTTCCTCTGCAGTTCGCATTCATACAGACATATACACTTACACACGCTCCTCTCTCTCATTTATATACACGCTCTCCCCCTTCAACCCTCCCCAAACACTCTTTCTCCTTCTCTCTCTCTACATTTCGTCAAAAACATGAATTCCGACACGCAACAAGGAACGCCGTCGTATTGGTGCTACAGCTGTACCCGCTTCGTTCACCTCTCATCGGAGGCCACCATCGCCTGTCCCCACTGCCAGAGTGGCTTCGTCGAAGAGATCCGCGCCGACGCCTCGCCGCGCCACCGTCTCAGCCCTTTCCCCGACGACCATCTTTCGCTCCGCCGACAGGGGTTCCGCCGCCGCCGTCGCGATGCTGCTGGCAACCGCTCCCCCTTTAACCCGGTCATCGTTCTCCGGGGACCCGGCGATGACTCCGCCGCCGAACACGAAGGCGCCAGCACGTTTGAGCTCTTCTACGATGACGGCGACGGGACTGGTCTCCGTCCGCTCCCGCCCACCATGTCGGAGTTCCTCCTTGGCTCAGGCTTCGACCGCCTACTGGAGCAGTTCGCGCAGATCGAGATGAACGGCTTCGGCCGCCCGGAGAACCCTCCGGCGTCCAAGGCGGCGATCGAGTCCATGCCGACTGTCGAGATCGGTGAAACGCAGGTCGAAACCGACGCGCACTGCGCCGTGTGCAAGGAGGCGTTTGAGCTCCACGCGGAGGCGCGTGAGTTACCCTGCAAACATATTTACCACTCCGACTGCATCCTCCCGTGGCTCTCCATGCGGAACTCGTGCCCGGTGTGCCGCCACGAGCTTCCTTCCGATTTGGAAACTAGGGCTCCGAGTCAGATCGACGAGGAGGCGATAGGGTTGACTATCTGGAGGCTTCCAGGAGGGGGATTCGCCGTGGGGCGATTTTCCGGCGGACGCAGAGCCGGAGAGAATCATTTCCCGGTGGTTTATACGGAGATGGACGGTGGACTGAACACGAACGGAGCTCCGAGGAGGATTTCTCGGTCGGTGAGAAGCAATAGGGTTAGGGAGAGTCGAGGGTTTGTTAGGGTTGTTCGCAACTTCTTTTCATTCTTTGGAAGGATCGGTTCTAGAAACTCTTCTTCGTCTCTGTCATCTTCTGAACATGCTTCCGTGAGTAGAAGCCGAAGTCATGTGAGTTCAGTCTTCAGCAGAAGCTCACGGAGACATAGCAGAACTTTTGTTTTGGATGATTAATTGGTGATGGCAATTTTGCAAACAGTAGCAATACTCTTTCAATCTTTTTAACTTTGGGTCATGAAATTCATACTGTAAATAGCATGTAACTAGCATCAATACAAGAAATTCTAGTTTCCCATCTCTCTTTGGGACTCTAGTGCTTTGATTCATCATCAATACAAGGAAATGTGCAATTTTTTTTTTTGGCTACGAGCGGATCAAACATTTGTGTGCTATCAAGTTGGCACCAGTGACTCTCTGGCAGTGGACCGGGCAATGAGAAACATGATTAATGTTTCGTTCCCCGTCCACTGAATGATTTGATTTGTTTATAATATTACGTTAGTCCATTATTTCTGAGGATTCTTTAAGAATTGTTATTTTTAGATGCTTCTTTCAACTTGCAGCACAGAACCATAATGTTTTGACCAATGTGCTTCTGCTGATGATGACGATGATGATATGTCACTTTTCCTGTGTGACCCCTTTTGAATTAATTGGGAATACGAATGAGAATGAAGAACAGCATCATCTAAATTATTGTTCTATGTAGCTGTGTAAACCATAATTCATCTGAAATTCTTTAATTAGGAAATAGTGACTGTTATTTACACTCTCCTTAGATGCTCTTTCTCTTCTGGTTCCTATGGGTATGTTCAATTCAGGTGGCTCTGATAATTCGCGCAGATTGTGGTGGATTCCACATAATGGGTTACCTTTTTGATTCATGTGCTTAGATTTTTCAGATGGTGCACTTGCCACATGTCTAGAATGTAGTGGATAATAGAGCTAGAAAATTCTCAATATCCAACATTTTGTCTGACTCCAACAACTTTCTACCAATTCTGAATTTGGGATATGAAGTTTTATGTTTGAAATTTTGGGTGAAATTAATCATTTACTATAGGCATACTATTATATACAAGTAATATACTTTTTCTATAAGTTCTTTTGTCACTATATAATTAAACATTCTACTATAATAATTTTTTATTTGATAAAATATAGTTGTACCGAATTTTAATCATTTATAGGCAGTCCAGTCCGAAAAGTTTCCGCAGTAAAATAATATTAACCAATTATATTTAAATAAAATTAATTGCTCACTCTATTAGCAAGCATGTATATATATATATATATATATATATATATATATATATATATATATATTTTTTTTTAAGTTATATGTGACAGGTAAATTAAAATTATATCTAATTTAACGTGTGTCAGCAATTTGATGTCAAATGGTGGTAGTGTCGGTGTTGATTGTGAGGTTCTATGGGTGCACCTTTCTGCATGCGAACAAGGCGTGGCACTGCAACCACAATACCTCCACAATTACCGATTCCACGTGTCATCTTCAAAACTCTACACTTCACCTCAATTTGTTACCCACCATATACTCAATTATTCAATTTTTCATCACTACGTTTTAGTCCCTCCTTTATTTATAAGTATACATTTTTATCTTCTTCTAAAAAAATGATTTTCTACTTTTTCTTTTGTATATTCTTATTCTTATTTTATTACAATCTAGAGTTAGAAAATTATTTAAAGCTAATGAATTGTTTAACTAATAATACTTACTAAGATGGTTGCGTCCGCGGAAAAGCAATGCTAATAATTTTGAGAGGAAAAGTATGCCTCATATACTATGGATTAATTAAAAATGTAATTTTTTATATCTATATATGTATATATAATATAATGTTTCCACAAATAGTATTTTCCAAATCTCATATTGCAGCACATCAGTGACTGAACCCACCGTCACCACACCACACCACACCAACAACGTAGACAGTGACGGACCAATCCCTGGTACAACTACAAATCCATTTGGGGACAATTTGATTTTGGTAAGCATGTTCATGGTTTTTTGTTTTTGCAGTTTACGATGATGTGTTTCAGTGCTGGAAAATTGAACCAAGGAGACCATATTTCCGTTAAATGTTTGTAAGAAAATGTAGTCTTACATTACATCCGTTTCTATAATTTGATGAACCTCACATCTCAATAATTGTAATGTGGTTTTCTGACTGTGGTGGCTGTAGCTGTTTCTTTTTCCTATTTCTGTTAACTTTTCAGGCACTCTTCATTTTTTCCGGTGAGAATTTGCCTGAAATTGGTTTTTTTTCTTCATATTTTTTCCCTGCCATCTTAACAGTTTTGTTTCACCAAATCGCCGTTTTTACGGGTTGATCGAGTTGAAGAGCAAGGTCCCTTAAATTAGCAAAAGCATCTGCATTCTGCACCAACATGTTATTCTTAAAAATGCGAAAACACACCCTATTTTCTTAGAACTTTTCCTCACAAGTGAGAGAGTTTTGTGTGGAAATTGACTAAATTGTTAAATACATGGGAAGGAGGAGTTTTTTTTTTTTTTTTTTTTTACACTCTTTAAGTTATTATGTATACCCACACTTCTTTTTTGCAATTCTGACTCTTACAATCTCCTGAGCTAATGAGACAAAAACCTATATAGGTCAATGGGTTTAGCTTTGGCTTCAAAAACAAAAATCATTCACCATATGTTTTCACTAGAATAAAGAATGGTCGATCCCTTTTCCGAAGTTGTGAATCTTGCACCTTGATGAACATAATGATCTATGTGTGTTTTGCGGAAAAAATGTCTAGATAAGATACTGGAATGTGAGATATGATTTGTCTTCTAATCTTCAACAATAAAAATTATCTTTCCTGCAAATAACCATCAATCTATAGGAATGAGTTTACTGCGACTAAACATTCAGTCTTCACAAATTCATGGGTGGAATTATGTTTGCTTGTTTGATTCTTGAATGACTTAATACATGTTTATTCTTTCATAATCAGTATACAAATTTGTGTTATTGTAACTTTTAGACATCGATTAATAGCTCACAGGTAGTGTTGTCGTGAATTGTTGGCTGGACGAGCTCCTTTGCAATCATGAGTTTTGTCTTCCGAGGTAGTAGGGGAGATATTGAAAGTGGCTTTTCAGAATATGTTCCTGAAAGAACCTTGATGGTACGTTTGATATGTGTGAATGTCAATCTGTGTTCTAGTTTCCCCCCGCTAAACTCAAATTGTACATAATTGGACTGTAATTCTCATTCTCTTTTCCTACTTCTTCCTATCAGCGGGTTCATCCAGCTCGCCCAGTTAATGGGAATTCTCTAGCTTTTCTTATCACAGGTGATGTCTGCTCTGCTGTATCTATTGCTATACTGCTTCGTAAAGCCTATTCTTAATCTGTATCTGACATGCTTATTTGCCAGTTATTTTGATATTCATGATATTAAACTCCCCTCAGATGTTACATCATTTTTTGGTAAGTAAATCACTTAAAAAATGCTAAATTTGATGTACTCACTGCCATGCAAGTTACTTATCTGCATTGAAGTAAGAAATTAATTCTTGGCACATAACATTTCAGCTCTGGGTTGTACTGGCTATCTTTGTGATGGCTACAAGTCTGAGGATGTATGCAACTTGTCAACAGCTTCAAGCACAGGCTAGGGCTCATGCTGCAGCAGCCTCTGGGTTGCTTGGCCATACTGAACTCCGTCTTCACATGCCACCATCTATTGCAATTGCGACCAGAGGAAGATTGCAGGGACTTAGACTTCAACTTGCACTCCTTGACCGTGAATTTGATGAGCTAGGTATTATGTTTATGAGTTGTACCTTGAATATGTATTTTAATATCTTTTCTTAGTTGAAAAGGCCCCAAGATAGGTGCTGAAAGCAGATTAAGGCTTATATTCCTCTATTTTGTTAAGTTTTTTTTCTTGATTTTGTTTCAGATTATGAAACTTTGAGAGCTCTTGACACTGATACTGCTCCTAGTACTCGTTCAATGACTGAGGAAGAGATAAATGCTTTGCCTATTCACACTTATAAAGTTCCAGTCCCACCAAAGTGAGTTGTAATTGTTTCAATAAATAAATAAAATGATAGTGATAATAATGAACCAGAAGAAAGGCTAGCTGCATTAGCTTGCATTTTCCCTTTCCTGAAGCTCACTGTTTGGAGGGTCAGTGCACACTATTCTAACTATTTTGTAGAAGGCACTGACTTCTGATAGAGATGGGTGAGTTTAAAGTCCACACTCCTTGATATTTTGGTTTAGAAAACCATTGAATATGGAGCATAAATCATGTTCCATGGAGAAATTGGCATGCCTCAGCGAAGCTGTTAAGGTTAGCTTTGCTAAAGGTGTACGCAGACCAGCAGTTGTGACTCTAATTAGAAAACCAAATAGTTATTGCTAATATTCATCCTACATTTGTGGTAAAATAGATGTCATGTACAAGGCTCATAATCACTGGGTAGTAGAATGAGGATCTTGAAGGGATGATTTTCACTCATTGCGTACTAGATGACCAATTGTGAAAAGAGGCTGTGCTGTTATATCATTGCTCAGGAATCATTAGTTAAGATTATAGAGAAAAATGCATTTGTTAGTCTTTTTTTTTTTATTATTTATATATTTTATGGTTCTCATGCCAGTTTAACTGATTTATAGGACTAGTTTCCTCCTTTGTGTGCATTTGCATTTATGTAAAGTGCTAAACCATAATAAATAATCTGATACAAGTTGTTGGGTTAACAGGGATGGCTCTGCCGGTCTGGCATCCTCTTCAGGTGCAGCTGAGGTAAACATATGTTAACTGTCTCTTCTTTTGGTTTGTTTACCTTTTCTAGCCTAGGTTGTCAAGTCATTGTATTTTATTGTTATAATGATGTTAATGTGTTGCCTGGTTTTACTCTTGGTTGTTAGTTTTATATACTACTGGTGGTCTATATTGCTGTTAATGCCTCTCATAAGTACTTTAGACAATGCCCCGAGATATAGATAGCAAACTATTCGATAATTGGCCCTAATATGGTGTTCTATTCATTCTTCATGGATATGCTTTTGAAGAAAAAGAGATATATATGATTCTTTTAATCCAAGATGTTTGAAGAAATTGCCCCCACTTGATGGCTTCCATACTTCTTATTCCTGGAAGGGGACTGTTTTTAGTTTCTTTGTTTAATGGTCAATCAGATTAAACAAGAATCTGGAGGAACAGAGGCAGGTATCAGAGGTTCAGAAGATGAGCTGACATGTACTATATGCTTGGACCAAGTTAAGAGGGGGGAGCTTGTTCGTAGCTTACCATGCTTGCATCAGGTTTGATCACCCCTAGTGGAAACTAGTACTTATCTCATATTATCAGATTTATTTTGTGATAATCATTAGTCTTCTTAGTTTTCTATTCTAGTCAAATCCATTTGAACTAAAGTATCATGCTCATTTTTGTCTGTACACAATTATTCTAGCTCTTTCAGTGAGGGTATTTCAATCAAAAAGAAGACTGTTTTTGTCGTAGTAATTAGAGTAATTTATACATTTTAGAAGATGCGTCATTACCTTAAATGATAAGAGAATGTGAAATGTGGGGAGGAATTATTTTCGTATTAAAGTTCGAGTTTTTCTTTGATAACTAGAACCAACTAACGCAAATTTTATTCTGCATATTATCATTGATATTAGACTCTAAATTTATTTGAAAAATAAAACCTAAAGCATCAAAGACCCTGCACCTAAATCTTTTATTTTGTTTAATGAAAGCATGATGGCTGTCAATTAACTTCTGCTGCAACTTATTCCTCCTTCACAACTGGTTAATAATTTAACTTTACTTAAAGCTATAAAGGGTGATATATATCATTTATATTGCGTATCATAAATGACTAATTTTCTTTTTGTCCAGTTTCATGCCAATTGCATTGATCCATGGCTCCGGCAACAAGGAACATGTCCTGTGTGCAAATTAAGGATAGGGTCGGGAAGTGGGGGAAGCAGGGAGAGCGAATCCGATGGTTCAGATATTGCGTAATCTGATGGTTTAGATATGGCTGTAAAATGCATAATGTGATGCCTTGAAGTGTATGTTCATGGAAACAAGTATATATATGTATATATTATTCTGTATTGGCGTATATAATGAGCTTGGCAATGAGTATATGATTGTATTCTAGTCCATGTTCACTTATCCCGAGAATTCTTACTGAGACATGTGTATCTCTTGATATATAAATACGCATTACAAATTTATATTGTGGGAGGCTCATGATGATAGTGCATGTGATAAATCTTATCTTTTATCTTTCACCAACATATTTCTTTTTTCGGAGCATTTAAGTTAAGACATCGCCATCCTTAAGAATGGTCTTCTGATAAATTTGCAGGTTTAGCTGTTTGTGTTAGCAATTCCTAGATGTAACTAATTATGTACAACATATAACTCAATTTAATTTTTTGCTTTTGACTTCACTAATACATGTTAGATTAGGTAACTACTTTGGACTTGACAAGAAGTTAAATAAGGTTTGAATTAATTATATAGAACGGCTCACTTATCCATTGTGATTAGATGAGCTGTCTATATAATGCGTAAAATACTTTTTCTCTTCCAAAGTTTGCCAAGTTTTTTTTTTCTTTTTTTCAGTTTTGCCTTTGTTGCGCGTTCAAAACAAGGAAAGGGTCTATTACCTGGCCTACCCCAACCCTAGTTTCTATCGAAAGTTATTTTTTTCTCTAACAGTGACTGGTCATAACTAGCAGCTATTCATGCAGACCTCCATATCCAATCCTGCCATGTGAATTCATGAGTACAGTTTGTTGATCCTGTGAATCAATCAAAAGGGTAAAGCATATTTAATGCTAGCATTATGATGACAAGTAGGATTTCTTTTCAAGAGATGGATATTTTTTATATCAGTTTTATTTAAGTGACGGATATGCATTACAGTATATTTATTCCTGAAAAAGAATAAGTCAGCAAAACGTTTTATTACAGGCTACTTCTGCAGTTATTAAGCTGATATAAATTATTGTGTATGTATACATTTTATAGTTCTAGGATATAACTAGATTTGTCAGCCACCGCCTGTTGAAATATGGAATTTAGTACCAACAAGCCAAAAACATTATAGTATTTAATTTAGTAACGTATGAATCCAAAATGCAATGAAATAGCCCATATAATAGCATCTTTTAAAAATATTACATCAACTTTGGCCAGATTCAATGATGAAGAAGTATTGTATTTTGCCATTAAATCCAAAGGCAAAAAGCATCACGTTTTTTCTTGATCAGACAAAAACAAGTACAAAATGAAATCTCTACGATGCTGTCGGGGATGAACGAAATTGGTACTCAGCGATAAAATATATTAACTTTCCTTATTTTAGTTTGATACATCATAAGATTCCACGTTATCTAGAATTGGATTGAAGTAATTTATATTATAATGGTCTAATCCAGAAAACTAACTGGTGTGGTGAGAAACTTTCATGCTTCAATTTCTTTGCATGCAGTTCGACCTCTGAATAATGTTAAAAGGTAAATCTAAATTGAGGTATTTGGTAATGAAGGGTGAGTTATGTGGTCCCAGAAGAGAAATGTATTTGAAAAGCTGAATTTATATCGAAGTTCGTAGATTGTTGTCAATGTTGATTTGATTATTTTGGCTTTGTAATGAATCTTTCTGTCTTGGTGATTAAGCCTGTGATTGAAACGTTGATCCTAGACTTAATTAACCAGGAACCTAATCTCTGCTTGGTTGATTATTGCTCATTTGTTTTGATGGCTAAAAGAAAAGTTGGATCAAATGTCCTTTTCCTTCTTTGTGGCTCTAACTCACTTACTTACGGTACTGTTTAGTTGAGAAGTGTGCCATCACCACCAGGCACACCCACTTAAGCCTCACCTGAAATCATTTTTTATCAGAACCATTTTTAAATTATTAGTGTAGCAATCTAAGTGTGGCTTAGTTAGCAAGCCTTAACGGTTTATTTGAAAACGCCCTTTTCCTATTACTCTTCTTAAACGAATTTAACTACGTGGAGATGTTTAAGTCTGTTAGGATTATAACATCAATGAGATCTGCGCCTAACCACATAAGACGCTGACACCACTCTCAACCCAAAACTTTAAGACAATGGATTTATGGGTCTTTCTACTTCCTCATTTCTGATCAACGTAGGACTTAGACTCACACTTGGGATTCCTAACAAAGTCCACCAATTATCCTTTTCATCATATCATTACAAGTTTTTATTCAGAAAAAAAAAAACGTCCAAACCAAAAGTTCTCATTTTTTTTTCTCTTAATTTGTAAGCCTAAATTTCCATTTGCATAGCTTGTCTAACCTCAAATCCGAATACATTAATAATAAATATTTATATCACAATTCACGACATATAAAGACAAATTTATAGTATACAAGTGAATACAAAACAGAGTTAAGTTTGAAGTCCACCTCTTAACATGGTATCAGAGTCATGGGTTAAAACCTATTCTAGTAATATTTGGAATGTGTTGTAGATCTCATATCAACTAGAGATAAGGAAGTTTACTGTATATAAGTGGATGCAAACTTCATCTTACAGACTGATTTTGTAGAGTGTGGATACAAACTTCACCTTACAAACTGATATTGTAGGATTAAGTTAAACTTAAAAATGACTTTGTATGTTTTTTTTTTTTCAAATTATTGTTGGATTCTTTGAGAAAAATAAGAAAGATATTTTTTCCAAATTGGAGACCACTTTTGTTGAAAAAGTCTAGATAGGAGGTGTTGGGTGCAGATGGGAAAGAAACTGTAATTAGAGAGTACGAAACGGGGCACATAAGATGAGACAAAACAGGTTAAATAAATAAAATTAACGTTAGTGACACTCCAAAGTATAAGAAAGATGGGACCATACAGAGTAGGTGAAAATCAATCTTCTTCAGGCATGCTTCGTTTTGAAACATGGACACACTGATCAGATAAACCTGTTCGACCAAACATTTATTTGTGGTTTCTATCTCTGTCTCTATATATACAACTTTGTTTAGCATGCAGCTAATTGTAACTAATATTTCCAAACTCACTCACTCACTGAGGCCCAAAACACAATATTGAAACAAAAATGGTCTCAACTGTTCCTTCATCACCAGAACTTTTTGTAGCTTTCCTCTTTGCCACAAGCTTCCTCAGTTCCTTTCCCGAATTTATTCTCGCCACTACTTCAAAGCATGGAAGCGTTACAAGACACTACAAGTTTGATGTGAGCATTACACACACACACACACATATATATATATATGCACACACATACACATGTATATGTATATGTATATATTAAAACTTATACCATGTAAACATGTATTTATCTAGTGAGAGGTCTAAAGTGAAACTAGTTACAGTATATATATATATATATATATAGTGAGAGTTCTGAAGTGAAAAGAGTTAATCTTTATCACTCAATGCAGCTAAAGATTAGTTGTGCCTTTCTGCAGAAAAAAGGTGATATGAATATTTATTTGATTATGTTTCCAGATAAGGTTGAGTAATGTTACGAGGCTGTGCCACATAAAGAGCATGGTTACAGTGAACGGGAAGTTCCCTGGTCCTAGAATTACTGCAAGAGAAGGTGACAGAATTGTGGTTAAGGTGGTCAATCATGTTCCCAACAATGTCACCATACACTGGTATATATCTATATATATATGATCTTAACTCTGTAAAACTAATGATTTTGTTATTCTTTGCCCACAAGACAAGTGTACCTAACAAAACAATGATAAAAGTATCAGCATTAATTTGTATGCTACATATTTTGTGCATCTTGTAGCTAGTATATGTCCATGCATGCAGTGGATTATTGTGTGGCTACCAACTAACATATAAATTGACAATAATAGGCATGGAGTGAGACAGCTTCGAAGTGGATGGGCAGATGGTCCATCTTACATAACTCAATGTCCCATTCAAACTGGTCAGAGTTACGTGTACAACTTCACCATTGTTGGACAAAGAGGAACTCTTTTCTGGCATGCTCACATTTCATGGTTAAGAGCCACTATCTATGGACCTCTTATCCTTCTCCCTAGGCTCAACGAATCTTACCCTTTTGAAAAACCCCACAAGGAAGTTCCCATCCTCTTTGGTATAGGCCTCAAACCATCACCATACATACATAATACACAATTTTCTGATTTCAGTTAACAAAATCATGTTAAAAGAAAGAACAATCAATGCAAAAAAGACAACTTTCTCACCTGTGTTGCTTCAATGATTGACCCTCATAGGTGAGTGGTGGAACGCAGATCCAGAGGCTGTTATTGCACAAGCCCTTCAGACAGGGGCTGGCCCAAATGTTTCAGATGCCTACACCTTTAACGGATTTCCTGGTCCCCTCTACAATTGCTCCAATAACGGTAAAAGCTTGTTGAAGCTACACTTTTGATCCACTGAAAAAAAAAAAAAATCTACTTTTACGCAAGTTTTATTTGTACAAAATAACTTGGCTAAATTGGAGTATTAAGATAGGTTTTGACTTTTGATGTGCATGGTGGACAGAGACAGAGACTGAGACGTTCAGGTTAAAGGTGAAACCAGGGAAGACATACCTTCTTCGTTTGATCAATGCTGCACTCAATGACGAGCTCTTTTTCAGCATTGCAAATCACACCCTGGTCGTTGTTGAAGCTGATGCTACTTACGTTAAACCTTTTGAGTCCGATATCATAGTCCTAGGACCGGGACAAACCTCAAACGTTCTGTTAAAGACAAAACCTGAGTACCCAAATGCCACTTTCTTCATGCTAGCGAGACCATATTTCACTGGCACCGGCACTTTCGACAATTCCACAGTTGCTGGCATTCTAGAGTACAAGAAAAACCCACTTTCTGCCAAAAACATTCCCACTTTAAAACCCTCCCTTCCAGCCATCAACGACACTTCCTTCGTTGCCAACTTCTCAAGCAAATTTCGCAGTTTGAACACTGCCAAGTACCCTGCCAAGGTACCTCAAAAAGTTGACAAGAGCTTTTTCTTCACTGTTGGACTTGGAACAAGTCCCTGTCCCAAAAACCAAACATGCCAAGGACCAAACAACAGTTCAAAATTTGCAGCCTCGATGAACAACATATCTTTCACTCTTCCTTCTATAGCACTTCTTCAGCAACATTTCTTTGGGCAGGCTAATAACGGCATTTACACCACTGATTTTCCTGCCGTGCCATTGAGACCATTCAACTACACTGGGACCCCACCGAACAACACAAGGGTCACCAATGGAACAAAGACTGTGGTCATACCCTTTAACACAAGCGTGCAAGTGGTGCTTCAGGATACTAGCATTTTAGTAGCTGAGAGCCACCCTTTGCACCTTCATGGCTTTAATTTCTATGTTGTTGGTCAAGGCTTTGGGAACTTTAATCCCAACACTGACCCTCCAAAATTCAATCTGGTTGATCCAGTTGAAAGGAACACTGTTGGTGTGCCCTCTGGTGGTTGGGTTGCAATCCGGTTCCTTGCTGATAACCCAGGTGACACTGAATTACTGTGCTTAATTTATGTTTATCTTTTTGCATGACATGATTTAATTTGATGTGTATGATGAAACAGGTGTGTGGCTGATGCACTGTCACTTTGATGTGCACCTTAGTTGGGGATTGAGAATGGCTTGGATTGTTGAGGATGGGAAGCTCCCTAATCAGAAGTTGCCTCCTCCACCACTTGATCTTCCCAAGTGTTGATCATCATGATTCTGCAAAATTTTTTGATTTTCCAGTTCTAAGTTAATTAATTTCCGGATTTTGGGTTTGCCAACTATGAAAGAGTTATGAAAGAGTGAAGAGTCACCATCCTAATAGCCATTTCAGTTTTTCTTTCTTTCTTTCTACCTTCTGGATCACTTTTCTATACTTCCACTCCACCCAATTTTCTTGTGCTGATAAAATAAGGGTGTATGGAGTTATAGCATCCAGAATATGAATGTAATAAAAACTTTCCTTCATTGAAATGATACATTTTACTTCTCATTTTTTATTACCAAACCAGTCTAATCTGGTATCATTGCTTTAACAATAATGAAGCTCACATTTAATTTAAAGTCGTTTTTTTTTTCAGCAAATTAGAAACTTTAACTTTATTTGGGTCATTCATAATAAGAAGGAACTCCTCCATTAGGTATTGTCTCACATGACAAGAATAATAGAGATATGTTGACCATAAGCAGAAATTTCTTTCTCAAGGTTAACCCCTAATAGTTTATGCTTATTTGTGTTGCTAGTATATCTCCAAAGTTTAGTGGCCTCCAGCTAATTATTCAAGATGCAGTGTTCACGTTTGGGGACAAATGATTCTGTGCATGTTTAGAAAAAAAATTGTTACAGTAACAGTATTGTTTTTGTTTTCACGCGTGAAATTTTCTGGTTCAAACGAGAAAGAGTTGAATTTGTAACACTTACATTTCACATTAACAGAAGTGATTGGTTTATTTCTCCTTATAGTTACTACATTTGGGTGAAATGTTGCAAAGTAAAGCCTAATTAACGGTTAATTTACTAATTGGGATTAGATTAGCTGAGATGGGGTGAGGAAAAAGAAAACAATGAATTGCACCAAAACTAAGCTCTTTACTATATCTGACTTCAGATTGCAGATTTCCCCTTTTGGAAAGGGAAAAAAAAAGGGAAGAATCCTTCAAAAATCAGGTTCTAACATTTTGAACTAAAGAGTCAGCCGTTACTTTTGTTTTTTTATGGGAAAAACGAAGTAAGAATGTGGCTTGCATTTTCAATGCAGATCCAAGTGCTATTAAATAGTAATAATGAGTTGAAGCGGTTGAATTAAATATCCCTATGCTTTACCATAAAGTTAGCAAAAACTTTCCTTCTAAACACACAAATATATTTAGTGATAGAGTCAGAAATGGGATTTAACACATGAGAGCCTTTTGAAAATCCTGAACCAGAAGTTAAGCATGATTTTAGTTTAGTTATCATTGTTTAACATTAATCTTAAAAAAAGGTTTAATCAAGATTAGATGAGCTCTGAACAGGAGGGTGTAGATTTATTTTTTCAGGAAAAAAAAAACTTAGACACAGTTATATAATTATATAAGTACACTGATTCTGAGAGAATAACGTTTCAGTTTGATAATACACTAAAATATTTTACAAAGCTGATTATTATGCAGAGTGGAGAAATAAAACTTCAATTCCAATGAAAGAACATTATCAACACTTTCTGTGATATTATATTTAAGCTTTGCCTCTATACTTTTCTCCATAAAAATTTATCTCATGTAGTAAAAAACTAATGGTTCCAGAGATAGATATGTGATCAGAAATTGAATCCCTGAAGGATGAAGGTTGAATAATACTTAAACGAAGTGTGTGTGTGTATATATATAGAGATATATATAGAGAAACAGACACATATGCTTTAAGCACCAAGTAAATGAATCATATAACTCACCTTATGCAATTGGTAATTACAAAACGAATATATTCCAAGAAGAAAAAAAACCAGATCCCTTCAGCATTTTGCTGGTATAAGCATAACATAAGAATCTGAAAAGGGATCTGTGATTCCTTCATGAATCTCCATGCTTGTGCCAGCAAACTAACATGGCTACACACCTCCTCATGATGTAAAATCTGGCTTTGTGCTCCTTGGCTAAGCTGGTGCATTTTTTACCAATGGAGGGGTTCTTCTGAGAGAAGCTCCTAGGAATGGTGGTTTTTGAAGTGGAGGAACTCTTTTGGGATAAGCTCCTCAAGAGGGGAGAGTTTGAAGAAGAGCCTCTTGTTGAACAACTCCTTGAGAACAATGACTTGGTGGATGATGTGCTATTCTGGCTTCTGCAACCTGCTTCTTTCTTTGACAGCTTCCACTTTTCATCCATCAAAAACCAAACAACAGTAATATCTAGAACTAGCTATGACAGTGAGTGTGAGTGTGAGTGTGTGTGTGTGTGAGAGAGAGAGAGGAGAAGAAGTGAATACTTGATTGGAGAGAAGAAAGTTGGATGCAGTGGGACTGTGTAGTGTATAAAAAAAAAGGTTCCTAGAGAGATCATAAACAATTCTTGATGAGATTCGATGTTATAATGAGTTAATTAAATATTAAATATATGCCTATGCATATGAGTCACCTAAAACAAAGATATGTTGAATGATAAATCATACTCATACCCCTAAAACAAACATCTTAGCACTTCCTTTCTCTGTGTCTCATGTTTTTTCTCCACTTTCTCTCCATTCCTACTTTTCACTGTGTGTTAGACATGTGTTTTTGGAAAGGGGAAGTGTGTGCTTTTGGTTGATACAGTTGTTTTGAAACTAATACAGGAAACACTGTCCCTAAGAATAGCCTCATCAAATATGCACCTTTTTTTTTTCCTTGGAGACAAACCTCTTGTTTGGTTCTAAAATGGGAAATTATTTATGATAATGGTCCATTGTAGTTTGTACATTTATATTGGCTGGTTCTCATGTAGAGGGTTATATTTATGCATACGACCTGGACCTGACCCTTCCAAATCTGTATCCCTCAATAAAACCACTACCATCTACTCAATATGTTCTTCTTTCGCTGTCAGAAATCTCACGTTAACTAGAGATAAAACAATTTCATAGTATATAATCAGATGCAAATTTCACCTTACAAACGGGTTCTGTTAGGTTGAGTTAGATTTAAAGTTTACTTCTTAACGTTTATTATAAGAAGTGCGGATGAATCAACTTGTCACTTATAAATAAGCAATATCCATTGCAGTCAAAAAGTGCGTTTGAATTAGATGTCACAAAAGAGCAGTGTTGTGTTGCTCATGATCCTGTCTTATTGGTATGAACGTGGTTAGTGTTTGTCTTGTCAATTATTGTGATTGATGAAAACTGTTTTGAAATTGGCTACAAATACAACGATACTATGCAAAAGAAGACAATGTAATCCTTAAACAATATTTCCACTCTCACCCTGTTGTTTAGTTTTCAAAATTATTATGAGAGGGAGAGAGATAGTTTATTGGCAAGTGGGTGATTTGGTCAATCAATTTATGATTACGGCATTAACATAAAAAAAAACTTCATTCTGTTTCCTGATTCGGTGCTAAAGCATCTTTTTCTCCTTTTCTACCTCTGATATAGAGATATAGACATAGGTTTCAAAATTTTGCAGTCTGAAAAAATATGCAATATGCAATATGCATCACTTGCAGAACCTACAAACTGATCCTGCCAATAATTTGGTGAGAATCACAAACTCTGCAAACTATATTCTGAGATTTAATAACAGTCTTATTATTGAATTGGTTAATTTATTTATTGGAGGTATCGTGTATGGATTCACAGGCACATGCCAACTACATAGCAAGAACAGTAGTCATCAGATTCCAAAATTTTCAAATTTTGACTGAATTTAATATTCTCAACCAGAGACTCCGGCTGAACCTAACACATTGATTTGTGTTCTTTTTCATTTTTTTACTAATATGGTAATTGAATTTGCCACATTGTTTTGCAGTAAGGTAACATAATGCAGCTATAAATGTGTCAAGTTAGTTAGTTTTAAATTTTAAAATTAAAAATAATTTACTTTATTGGATGTTGGATAAGTAAGTATTAATAGAAAATATTAATTAAGTGAGAAATGTTTTATATTATATTTTGGGGGAAATATGGATCCTCTCCAACTTTTATATTTCTAGTAGCAGATGGGGAAAAAGGATTAGAGACTAAAGAAAGCAATTTAGTTGGTAAAAAAGAAAGAAATAATCATCTATATCATATTATAAAGAGATTACTTCTTTCTGTGTATATTTTTTTATCCATTTTATTCTTTAAATAACAGTTTTTGAAATTAAAATGACTATATTACCAATTTCATCTTTTATATTACTTTTAATTTAAATACTTTTTTAATATGATTATTTTTGTTATATTTAACCATTTTTTAAAGCAAAATAATTATCTATAAAACAAATTGTGTACAATAAAACAAGAAAAAATATTTATTTTTACTTTTATAGTTATAATAATAATAATTTTATTATTTTTATCATAAAAAATATACACGTATAACACGTGTTTTTACTGATATTTATAATTGAAATTTCGTGATCGATTATATAACTTATTTTTCATATTATTTTGAAAATATTTATATAAGGAATTACTAAAATATTTTCAATAATAAATGATAAAATAGAAATAAATAACATTTTAGTAGAATTTTTTCTCCTAATTTCTTTATATTTATCTTCAACTAATGCTTTTTATTTTTACTTCATTTTTTTTTTGTTGGCTAATGTTTTGAAGGATAGATTATTTTTACTTCAACTAATGTTTTGACTAATGTGATATAAAATATGTATCATTTATGATAAAAACAGTTTGGAAGTCTTGTAAGAAAATATCAATAACATTATGTATTATATTCATACTACTCCTATTTAAATAAATAATGATAATAATAATCAATAGTAAAGCAGACCAATTATTATATAAAGTATTATGAATAATAAATCTCTCTTTCATACATAATTTGTCACAATGTCATGTATTGAGTTTAGAATAAATGCAAAAAAACATTGAGTGGAGTAACAAAATCATTGTAATTAACAATACAGAGTAGTCAAATATATATAACTTGAGATTTAATACGAAAATAATTTTATTTAAAAAACTTGAATTTTTTTTATCAGTTTGCATTTTATTTAAAAAAGTAATTAAAGCAAGGAATAACAGTCATTACATTAAATGATACAAGGAATCATATGTCTTTAATTTTAAATATTTTTACGTGTTTTACGTCCATATTTTAGTCGTTGTAATTACTTTTCTATCCTCTAAATATAGTATTTTTAATTTTTTATTTGTTTTCACTTCACATATAATAATATACATTATTGATTATGTGTGAATATAATAAAATATTTAATTATGTAATTCGTAAGAGGTATAGAAAAGCCAAAAATAAGATGTTATAAATATAAAATATAAAATATAATATCTAACTTTAATAAACAATTGATTTTAATTATTATTTATTGTCATTGTAAAATATATAAACATACGAACAATTATCTTCTTTAAAATTTGAGAGACGATGGTAAATCAGAAGAAATCAAATTTATTCCTAGTATAAATATTTTGTTACTGATAGACTTTTTTTTGCAAGATATTATAAACAAAATACCAAATGAAATGGAGTTATTCTAAAATTTTAACTGTAGAATAAAGAATTGATAAAAAAAAAATCAGAAAATATCATATTGTACAAAGAAAATTCCAAATACATAAACTTAATGAATGAACATTGTTCCCACTGAATGAAAATTCTACCCGAAATACTTACTCAATTTCTCTATGTAATACTTACATAAACAGAAAGTATTACTGTTTTCACCATTTTCATAACATTACTAAAGGATTGGTGGAGAATTATTGTTTTTTTTATTAGTTCAATAATACTAATGTTGCTCAATCTTGGTATTTTTAAAATTAATTAATAAATTAAATTGTTGAGAAACTACATAGTGTATTTCACTCGTGATAATACATTTTTTATTAAAAAAAATCAGTGTTCCTAAATAATAAATGTGGTGAGTATTATACTCAGGTAAAACTTTTTAGATCGAAAATAAAATACTAAATAGTAATAATGTTTTTGTTTTAATAAAAATATTAAATATTAGGTTTATTTAGTAATTTTGTTTTTATACTTTTAATTTATTTTGATTTGAATTTTTACCTTTGTAAAAAAAATTAAGGTGTCTCTTTTATTACATTGATGTTAACATTTTAAACAAAAAAGAGTTAGATATCAAAACATAGATTTGTAACATGTAAAAATCAGGATATTTTTTATCTTAAAACCACTATAATTTTGACATTAAATTTTTTGGGACAAATTAACCAAATTTTAGTTTTGATACTTTTAACGACCTTAATGTGAATTTAACATAAAAAAAAAAACTAAATTAAGTTTATTTTCTCACTTAAGTCTATTTAAAAAAAAAAGTACAAATATTCAATTAAATAAAAAATACACATAAATCAAAACTAATGAGAGATAAAAATATAAAAATCAAATTATAAATTAAATATTTATTTTAATATATTAAAATAAATTAAAAATATGAATTTTAAAAATATTTATTGATATTATATTTTTAAAATTTAAAATTTATAATAACTTTTTAATTGAAGTTTTATTAAAATTATAAATAATCTTATAAATACTTATTTTGAAACATATTTTCAAATAGTTAATATAAATCAAGATTAAAAAATTTAAGTTACATATATAAATTTAATAATAATATTTGAAAGAGTTTTAAGATTATTAGTGGAAAGCTCATGTATGTTCATTTTTATAATAAAAAATAATAAAATTATTATTATTGTATACTTTATAATTATAAAATTAAATTTAAATATTTTTTATTTTTTCATTGTATTTTTTTTATAGGTAGTTTTTCAATTAAAAAAATTGCTAAATTAAAAATAAAACGGTCAAGTTAAAAAATTGGTTTAATTTAAAAAATGATAAAAATTAGTCAAATTTAAAAAATTGGTTAAAATTGGTAAATAATTATTTTAATTGAAAATAATTTTTATTTAAAGGATAAAATTAAAATCACATTTTTTTTATATATAAATATAGATAAAAAATATAGAATGAAAAGTAATAATAATATAACAAACTAAAAATAACAAACCACCAATAAAAGAGATATTGGAAATGAACAAAAACAAAATTATTCACAGGTTAAAACCAACCTTCCAAGAAAAAAAGTTAAGATAAAATGTTTACATCATTTTAATCTTATTGTTATTATTTATGGGCTTAGAGAACAAAATTACAGTTTACAATATAAAAAGAACCATTATCAACTGACAAAAAAAATAAGAAAAATTTATTTGTTGAGGAAAAATCTTTGGGCAGTTTGTACTTTGTGAAGAAATTTGTTGAGAAAAACATGAAGCCAACAAGTTGGGCTTGTGATGATTTCAATATTTCAAAGCTTCACTGTGTTGTTAGCAGAAAGCGAATCTTGTGATCCAAACGCGTTTTTAAACCATCCTGATCCAATTGAAACATAAGTTAATGTTTCCTCATTTTGTTCTGCTGGACAAAAAAGGACCACTACATCAATTCCTGCCAGACTCTAACCATATTCATAGCTTCAGATATTTTCCCTTTGTATTTTTTTCTTTCTTGAGATTGTCTCGATCGACCAATAAATCATTTTTCTCCAGGAGCATGAATTTTTCAAGAATTGCGCTCTCTCTGTCGCGCTCATCTAGAGTATGTTTTTCCTTTCCCTTCAATTCAATTTTGTTTTTTGCTACCAGTTATAAAGGGTTAATTTTTATGTTTGGGGTGACAGAATTTATCACAAGGTAATGGGAGGTTGAGAACCCTTACAGGAATATCACGAACGAATACATGTTCTGATGGTGCGGAATCGGTATTAGGGTTTGTTAGGAGCTATGTTTCTTCTGCCAGAGCTTCCAGTTCCCGCATCTTTTCCAATTTGCCTGATTTTAAATCCGTTGCTGCGAACCCTAGTGTTCGCCGATTCTTTTCCAGTGAAGCCCCGAAGAAAAAGAGTGAGTTTTACTTGGAATGAAGTGTGTTTAGCTCGTGATTGAAGGTTCTTCAATTAGTTTAAAGAATTGAACTCAGTTCTTTATTTGTTTGACAGATTATGAAAAGTTTTATCCCAAAGAAAAGAAGGAAGTTCCGAAGGAAGATGGCAAAAAATACGATTCTAAAGGTAAACATAGAATCTCTTTTGTACACCCTGAATTAGGAAGATAACTGTGATAACTGGTGTAATGAGTAAACTGGAGGGTGTATTTCTTGTAATTTCCATGTTGAACTAGTTTTGTGCATGAGAGTTAAGTAGGTTTTGTGTGTTGTGTTTCGGGTTGGTCTTTAGTGTAGATTTTTTAGTGTTAGTCTTTAGTGCATGAACTTTGTTTCTTTAAGATGGGAAGATGGAGAATCAAGCAGCATTCAATTCTATTGTCCATATCCAAGGCTCTATTTTCTGTCAACTTCAAATTTCAATTACAACTTTATTGTGTATGGGCCATTTTGGGTTTGGGTTTTGAAACTTGAGTTCCAATCCCAAAATGTGCACTCTATCTCTCAGTGGCTGCATTGATTTACTTGCTGTATGTTTTTGTCTAAGAATTAATCATATAACTGTATTATAGTTTATCGAAAGGGTACCACTAACAATTTTTAATGCCTGGATTCTCGATTTAATTTCAGACAACTCGAATGCAAACACAGATGATCATGGGAATTTTCAGGAAACTTTCATGAAGCAAGTTCAAAATATAATCACCCCATTATTGGTTATGGGGCTATTTCTTTCAACCTTTTCTAACGGTCCCCGTGAACAGCAGGAGGTAATCACAACTTCTTTGTATTAGCACAACCAGCCCTTGTTTTAATTTGCTTGAAAGGGTGAAGTTGGTTCAAGAACTCAATACATGAATATTATCTGCATTCCATATGATGAAGAAGAAGGCAGTGGTTTAAAATGCATGAGAAGTGAACTTTGTACCATATGACTCCACACTTATCTTGAGTTTATTGGTAAAGGGGGGAAATGGAAATATTAGAGATTATGAGATATAATATTTGAGTTCTCTATTGTGTATTATAATACTGTATCTCTATTAGGATAGACTTTCATATCCCATTGCATTCTAGCATCTAGTTGCAAGTTTTTAACTGGATTAGTTTTTTAACAATGCTTGATATTTTTCTGAATCTCACTTTCTTTTTGGATTATTGTTATGATGTGAATCCAACCATGTGCCTTTTAGCTAGGGTTTCTTTAATTTCGTTGTTATCATCCTTCTGACATTGACCAAAGTTTCATTCTTTGCAGATTAGCTTTCAGGAATTTAAAAATAAGCTTTTGGAACCGGGATTAGTAGACCATATTGTTGTCTCAAACAAATCGGTTGCCAAAGTATATATAAGGAACTCTCCTCGCAACCAAACAGATAGTGAAGTAGTCCAAGGGACCCTGCCTGCAAAGGAATATGGAGGTCAGTATAAATATTATTTTAATATTGGAAGTGTCGAGTCTTTTGAGGAGAAGCTACAGGAAGCACAAGAAGCTCTTGGCATTGACTCTCATGATTTTGTGCCTGTAACATACTCTGCTGAGATGGTTTGGTACCAGGAATTGATGAGATTTGCTCCAACACTCTTATTGTTGGGATCTCTATTGTATATGGGAAGGAGAATGCAAGGTGGATTTGGTGTTGGTGGAGGTGGTGGTGGTAAGGGTGCTCGTGGAATATTCAACATAGGGAAAGCCCCTGTTACAAAAGTAGACAAAAATACTAAAAATAAGGTTGGGAGATTTCTGTTTCTTCTCTCAATGACATGACTGATGTTTTTTCTATTTGTTTTAAATAGCATGTCCAGTTTTAATTATTTCCTCTTGGCAATAAGTTCATTCAAGACACATTCATTTATTTTTCTGTTTTATTTTGTTTAGATCTATTTTAAAGATGTTGCTGGCTGTGATGAGGCAAAACTTGAAATTATGGAGTTTGTCCACTTCCTCAAAAACCCTAAGAAATATGAGGAACTCGGTGCAAAAATTCCAAAAGGTGCTCTGTTGGTGGGTCCTCCAGGTACAGGAAAAACACTTTTAGCAAAAGCAACTGCAGGGGAGTCTGGAGTGCCATTTCTTTCTATATCTGGTTCTGATTTCATGGAAATGTTTGTTGGTGTTGGACCATCAAGGGTTAGAAACTTGTTTCTGGAAGCAAGGCAGTGTGCTCCAAGTATAATATTTATTGATGAGATTGATGCAATTGGTCGAGCAAGGGGGCGTGGTGGTTTTTCTGGTTCAAATGATGAGCGTGAAAGTACATTGAATCAATTGTTGGTGGAGATGGATGGCTTTGGAACCACTTCTGGGGTTGTTGTGTTGGCAGGAACGAATAGGCCTGATATCTTAGATAAAGCTCTTCTTAGACCGGGGCGATTTGACCGCCAAATATCAATTGACAAACCTGATATTAAAGGCCGAGACCAGATATTTCAGATCTACTTGAAGAAGATCAAACTTGACCGTGAACCTTCATATTATTCTCAAAGGCTTGCAGCCCTTACTCCTGGATTTGCTGGAGCAGACATTGCTAATGTCTGCAATGAAGCGGCTCTGATTGCTGCAAGAAGTGAGGTGACACAAGTCTCAATGGACCATTTTGAGTCAGCCATCGATAGGATCATTGGTGGTTTGGAAAAGAAGAACAGGGTATGTCTTTATAAGTTTTTATATTCTTTTGAGGTAGGCTTATGAATACAAGGGTGGAGCTGGATGTTTTAGTTTGTAGAATTAAAAGTCTTGCAGATTATGGGAAGCCGTATGGAGATATTATAATAGAGCTGAATGTTTTAAGTTTAATTTAATGCATTAATGATCCCTATGTTAGCAATAGTGGTTGGGGTGGCTGCTATTGCAGCAAAGCAGGGCGGAGTGCAGTGGTGAGGCATAACAAATTTGTTGCTTTACATGATATAGTCGTGGGTCCTCAGGGTTTCATGATGCATTATTGTCATTTGCTAAAGCTTTCTGCAGCTCATCAAATTTCACCTCCCACCCCATCAAAAAGCTTTCGGAATTTTTTTTTCTTAAAAGGAGGGGGTGATTGATTTCCGGAAATAAATTCCGGAGGTGATAGGTTGTAGGAAGAAAATGATAGGGTGCAAGAAGTAATTGCCATTATCAATTCTCATCTGTTGGGCCTTGGTCCTCAATTTGAATCCAACATCATATTTTCATGGGGGCTGCTTTTAAATTTATAATATGTGTATAAAGGGTGTGGAAAAGCTTTTCTTTCTCTTCTGAATTAAGATATGTTGCATAAAATTTATGCAGCCAAAGTTTGATTTAATGAATTCGAACAGTATGATGTATGCTGAATGTAGTGCCCTTTCATATTTATGTTTGAAAGGACAGACTGATATACTCAGGGTCCTTTTCTCTCTCTGTTTTTAATCTGCAGAAATTTTTTATCTTAGGATTTTGTTGAGTTAAAAACTTCATGATGCTGAAGCTGGTATGCTACTTTGAATTGAAAATGTTAAACTAAAGGGGATTTGAAACACTCTTTACCTTTTCCGTTATTGTTTAGTGTTGTCTAATACCTATGTTTCCTAAACAGGTTATAAGCAAGGTGGAAAGGCGTACTGTTGCTTATCACGAATCAGGTCATGCTGTTGCAGGTTGGTTCTTGGAACACGCTGAGCCATTGTTAAAAGTAACCATCGTTCCACGTGGCTCAGCAGCTCTTGGATTTGCACAATATGTTCCAAGCGAAAACCTTCTCATGACAAAGGAGCAGCTTTTTGATATGACTTGCATGACACTTGGTGGTCGGGCTGCTGAGCAGGTAGTTTTGTTGTTTTTCTTAACTACTTTCTCTCATGTTTCTCTTCTATACTTTTTTTTTTCCATATGGCTACTTCTTTCATGTGTAAATCTTGTCACTTTATCTTACGTTGTTTAATGTTTCTCCTTCTCTGATGTTTTATGCTCTCCAAATATCAGAGGCATGACAATGATGTTTCCCTCTCTTGTCACTGCAGGTTCTTATAGGGAGAATATCAACAGGAGCACAAAATGACTTGGAAAAGGTTACCAAGATGACATATGCCCAAGTAGCAGTTTATGGTTTCAGCGACAAAGTGGGTCTCCTTTCGTTCCCTTCAAGAGAGGAATCATTTGAGATGTCCAAACCATACAGCAATAAAACTGCCGCAATCATTGACAGCGAAGTGCGCGATTGGGTGAACAAAGCATATGAACGAACGGTGCAGCTAATTGAAGAACACAAGGAACAAGTTACTCGACTTGCTGAGTTGTTGCTTGAAAAAGAAGTACTTCACCAGGACGATTTGGTTCAAATTTTGGGTGAGCGCCCATTCAAGGCTGCTGAAGCCACCAATTATGATAGATTTAAGAAAGGGTTTGAAGAAGAGGAGGAAAAGGTCGCAGAAAGTACCATTGTAGATGTGCCTGAGGAAGGTGGCGGTTCTTCTTCTCCTTTAGAGCCCGAGGTTGTTCCCAGATAGTTACCAAATACATGTTTCTTGTTGTACATGACTTTGTTGTCTCTTCAATGTTAACAGTGTCAAACAAAACTCATGGTAACTGCTAAATAAACCCTTTGAGTTCACTCGTACGAACTAAGATGTAGATTTGATATTTATAGAAATGTGGCTGCACAATATTCTTTTTTCATGTTTGGTTTTCATTGTCACTGTTCTCGCTGAACTGTTTGAAGCTCCACCAGTGATATTAAGGTAAACATTCCCCTTCGAAATTTGAATTACATTGAAATTTGCATGTTTTAACACTTTTTTAGTTTATGTCCTGTAATTCCTGTTTTAATTAGAGATTAATTTTGTCTTTTATTGTTATATTTTATTTTCATTATATTATTTATCGGTTGCTCTCTTTTTGACATATTGATCTTCATGTCATTTACTCACCGGAGGGAGTAGAGAGATCGAGTCGTGAACAAGCTCTTTTTAAAAGATATTGTCTTAATCCAAACCTTTATTTATAAATAATGGACTTATGATTTTTTTTTTCTTATACATTGCTCAGTTTTTTCTTTTTTATTCAATTAAATGTCTAACATCTATAACATCAAAGATGGATAAGTGTAAGAAATAATGATAAGAAAGTTAGGATGACAAAGCATCATTATCCCGCAAAACAAAGAGTATAAATAAATCAATATTCATCTATAATTTTCTAAGGTCAATTAAGATTTGAAGAATATATTTTAGTAAAAGGTATAACAAAATATGAGACATTTTATTTAGTTTGAACTATTAAAAATTATTAATATTATAAGAGTTTCTTAAAAGTTTTTTGTAGTCCCTACAATACTTTTTGTTATTTCCAGAGTCTGTTGTAATTTTTTAATAGTTCATAGACAAGAAACTCATACTTTTATACTTACTTTTTCATTTGTATTTAATTTTCAAATAAATTGTACATAGAGAATTCACGGTTTTATTATGAAGAAATTGTTTCTTATACACTAAACTTTTCTTTAAATAGAAGAAATTGAATGTGCCACGTAAGATTTTTCAAATGATATATTTGGTCATGTTTTCGTTTCTTCTAGTAAATAAACTCATTAAAAAAAAAACCTCACTCAAGATGCTATAAGAACTATAGTGTCTTCACATCCAAAAGAGAAAATAAAATAACTACGACTTTTTGGATTAATTATTCAATAATACCATTAAGATACAATACAAAATGGATAATGGTGACAAACTATTTAGGTTATATGAAGAAATTAACTTTAATATTAGTGGAAATATCTCGGACTTATTATAGACTATGGTTCCAAGAAAGATGTAACTTATAAAAATGTGGTAACATGTTTATGTTTGAGATTACTGATAACATATAAGTTACGATTCAGATAAAACTGAAACCTCTATTTTGAACGTCTCACAATAGGCTATGATTCACCTAAGAAATCGTAACCTATATTCTAAACATTCAGAGTGACTATAATTTTATAATGAATTGTAGTCTATAATCCCATGAATAAGGTTAATTTCAACATTTTCTACTTGGTTTGCACATAACATGTTATTGAGAACTTGTCTCTCATTTTTTTTATTGTTTTCTTCCTCCGGTGTGTTTAGGTTCACGAAATTCTTTTTCTTTATCATTTTATTCATGGTTTTCGAAGGTTCATTGTTGGAGGCAACCATTGCCATGTTTAAAGAGCTCTTTCTTCCACTAATTTTCTCCTTACTCTGACTTGATTTTCTTGCTCTCGGTTCAGATTGATTTCTTCTCGTTATCTTTTATAGTTTGTTGTCTTGGCTCATCATTTGTTTTACCACATTGTTTGATTTTTTCTATTTTTTTGCAACAACCACCAATGTTTAGATCTGCTTGCTGCATGAGACTCAATTCTCATTCAAACACTACACCCCTAAGTTTGTATTCCTCTCTCCACCATTTGAATTATATCATTTTCGATTAAAATTCTTAATAAAATAAATTTATGAATTTTCTTATGTGATGTGAATACGAGATTTAAATTCATATTTAGTATTCTATTTATCAGAACATATTGTTTGACTCTTCATAAAAAAAACATTAAATATTAAAATTCATCTGAATTGATTATTAAAAGAGAATTCATATCACTGACTTTGATTTTGCCGACTTCAAAAAAAATTCATCATGAAAAGATAACAACAAAATTTACTATCACTTATAATCTAAAATATTAATATATAATAAATTTAGAAATATTTTTTTTACTTTTGAACCGGTACAAAGCGGGTCTTCTTTCCTTCCCTTTATAGCCTCAGGTTGTTGCGAAAAGATTGCCAAATACACCTTTCCTTCTTTCTGTATAAGACTTCCTGTTTCTTCAGTATGCTCACAGGGACAATCAAAACTCACAGTAACTGCTAAATAAAAAACCTATCTTCCATTGACCCACTCCAACATAATTATTATGTTACATTCCAATTTTCATCCTGTCTTTGGGGACAACAATGTTTGTTCATATTCATCTTATTCACCACCAACTCTTCTAAATTGCACTATCACTTTCACTTAATCAACAACAAAATTAAAACTTATATAACAAATCATGTAGAACGTCATCGGTGACCGCAAAAGCAAGTAACATTAAACATGCACAAATGTTATTTTAATTAAAACAAAAAAAATGATTGCTTTAAAAAAAATTATTTTTTGTATTTTGGTCTAACTCTTTAGAATAATCATCAATGATATGATTAAATAGATAATCCGTTTGATTAGTTGTTGTTAATTAAAAAATAGGTTGTATTGTTGAGTACCCTCTCCAGAAAATTCGCACCACGTGGAACTAAAAACATATATTTATAAACTTCTTCAAGTTCACACACACAGTTTACACCTCCTCAATTATTATAACTTGAAAACAAAAACAGAATATAAATATTTATTTTGACTACTTTTAGTCTTCTATCTCTCACCGTAAAAGTCAAAAAAATGAAACTTATAATAACTTATATGTACTATTTTATATAGTAAATTATCAATTCATACAACTTTAAGATAAAATATTATAAAGACTAATAAATGTATTATACATATTAATTTATGATTAAAAAATAATATAAATTTTTACTGTTTCACACTCGTACTACTTTTCCAATCAAAAATTTAGTCAACGCAAGAATCTAAAGAAAATCTTCACCTTTCAAAATCGCGTAAGTCATTTGTTAAGCGTCTCTATCTAGAAAACCTCCCAATGCTTAATAATTAATTAAATAACTTCAATTATACCAAAATATATTATTTAGCACGTGAAGTAATTTCATAATTTTTTTTAGGTTGGACCTTTCGTTTCATCAGCACATTATTCGTTTCTTCTAAGATATATAGAAGTGGGGACATGTATTATAGAGTAAAATAATATATTCTTGATGATAAAAGAAAAGAATATATTCTCAATTAGTTATAAATTATTGTTAAGATTTCCTTAGATAAATTTCACAATGAATACAAGTAGTAGAGATACAATAAGAAAATGGTATTAGATAAAATCTTGTTCATAAATTAAGACTGTTTAGTATTAGTAAAATCAAATTTTAGAATAATTAAAATAATTTTATAAACTAATTTTAAATATGGAAAAAAAATAGACACAAATGCTTTAAGAATATTTGTTCAGAAATTGGTAGAGTAGTAAAAAAAAAAATAAATACGACCATTGGCTAGAATCATCAATCGAAAAATGAGATAGGTTAAAAGTTGGACTCGGTCAATATAGGCTAAACTCGTAGAGGACCTACCAACTTATCTAAGAAAAAAATAATTGTAAAGATAATGTTAAATTAAAACTTTAATTATTTATATCAATGTATGTTTTTTATTATAATTTCTTTAAAATAAAAAAGTTGTATAAGAATATAATTTATGTAGTTTTACAGACAACGTGTTTAAGTAATTAAAATATATTAATATTTTACAATTCAATACGAATTATGAATTTATAAATATACCAAATTATTAGATAATTTGAAACAACTAATAAATGAATTATATATATATATATATAATTGAATTGAATCAAAATTTTAAATATAAAAAATAAATTGAACAGGAGACATTGTACGTGATATTGATACTAATATATAGTACAACAATAACTTAACATGTAATCTAGTATATGCCAATTTTCTTTTTTGAATACTAATAAAAAATAAATAAAAATATTACGAGCTAACCCTTAACACATGATATTAATATTAATTTAACTAAAATAATTTAATTAAATATTTTTTAAAATTAAAGAACTTAAGAATATTAAATAAGAATTACGAATCTATTTGAATTTTTAACAAACAAATTAGAACGTGAAATTAAGCCTAAAATTTATTATCTTTTTCAAAGATATTCAACAATACTCTTCTCATTATTTTTCCTAATTGGCAAACTAAATTTGTCATGATTAAAAAATGAAGTAATGTAATTAATAACATTAAATTTATCTTAAAATTATGTTTTTTAAGTTAATTATGCATTGATTATATGCGTGCTTTATTTTTTTAAATGCTACCTCTCAATTTAATTATAAAAAAAAACTATTTACTTTAAAAATAGTGATTAAATTGTGTTTATGACATGAAAAAAAATATTCTAAATTACTTTTAAACCATACATTGAATGCATTTTTTAAAAGGCATTCAAAGCCTAGTAATTACTATTTATTCAATGATACACGTTAAATGAAATAATTAAAAATAATTGTCTAAGCCTAATCAAGGAAGAAAAAGTGTTCCGAAATTTACTTTTTTCACGCAAAAAAGAAAAGATTTAGCTTATATACATGTTCCTTTTTTATTTATTTTGGTATCTTTCCTATTAGAAATCACTTTTGTTTATTAGTTTCAAAGTTGGAATGATTGGTCTCTTTAAAGCCATTGAAAGTTAATTTTATTTATGGTTTCTTCATTGTTATTGATGAAAAATTAGGAAGAGGTATTTTTAGAGGGTATAATAACATGACTCAATATTAAAAGAAGTGAAGAACGTGTTTTTATATAAAAAAAAAAAAGTGAAGAAGGTGGCAACAGGGGAAACTAGAAGAGACAAGTCAGAAAGGGATGGCATGAAAAAACCATTTCATCTTTCGATCTTTCTTTCTTCTGTTTTCTTTCTTTCTTCTGTTTCCAGATCTTCAACTACTTAAAACGTCGTCGTCGAACGGTCTAGAATCAACAATTCAACACTTGGAAAGAACCCATTCTCTCTCCTTTTCAACGTTGTTTTCTATATAAACTCTCTCCGCCTCCTCTTTCTTTCCCTCATTCTGTTTCATTCCTTTCTTTCTCTTCTCTCGCCACTTCAAGTAATTTATCATCCAACATTGCTGAATTGTGCTCGCCCCCCACTTTGTTTTTTCTCCGTAAGAAGAAAAAAGTTTTCGTTTTCATGTTAAAGTTTTTATTTTTTTTCCCTGGGATACCGGGAAATGTGTTTCAGACAAAGATACGCTGTTTCATTTATGTTTCTGTGTTGGGGTTGTTTTGTTTTTCGCTTTATGTTTTCCTCACTAACCGTGGTTTTGACCTTTATACTTTTAATTAGGCCTGAGAAATTCAAGCCAAAATGGAAGACGGGCATAATTTTCAGGATGTTCAAAAGCCAAAATATGATTGTCTTCTGTTTGGTAAGCCTTCACGATCAATGGCGATTTCTCTCTCTCTTCGCTTTGTTGTCCTGCCTAGGTTTTTTAATTTTTTTTTTTTATAATTTCAGATCTTGACGACACCCTTTATCCCTATAGTTCTGGAGTTTGTCAGCAAATAGCAAAGAATATCGAAGGTACTGAATTTACAGGGTTCCATTATTTGAATGTCAAAAAAAAAATGCAGTATATGACAAAATTATCTCATTATTTTGTTCTGTATGTTTATCTTTTTCATTTACACATGCGTCTCAAGAATATGCCTTGAAATTAAAGGGATAAGAAAATGTTGTTCCGTTTTTATACTTATAAAATTATCTGGAATTAGCCGAACTTTAAAAAAAAATAGAAAATTCTGGTTTATTGCAGAATATATGATTGAAAAGCTTGGGATGGATGCTGATAAAGTTGCCGAATTAAACGTTCCGTTGTATAAGACTTATGGAACCACGATGGCTGGTCTAAAGGTATGATTTTTATAAACCTTTAAATGAATTGTATTAGAAACGTTTCTTCAGACAAAACCGATGTTTAACAATAACCAATCCTCCTTTCTCTTGTCCTCTCACCAGGCAATTGGCTATGACTTTGATTACGATGAGTATAGCAGGTAATTTGTGTACATATTTGTTTCTTTTCTGCCCATTTTTGTACTTAGCCATTCATTTCAATCTAGTTTAAACCATGTTGAATTGTCCTTTATTTGAACAGTTTTGTTCATGGGAGATTGCCATATAATGTGCTGTTGAAACCAGACCCTGTTCTCAGGGGAATTCTGCAAAGCTTGCCTATTAGGAAGATTGTAAGTTTCTATGTCATTTTCTAATGGTGAAAATAGTACTTATGAGAAATGCTCTCTTCAGGAAGATGATGATGATGATGATGTCTATTCTTGGTTTTCCTTTCAGATATTTACAAATGCAGATACGAACCATGCAATTAGTGCACTTAAAATCCTTGGATTGGAGGATTGCTTTGAAAGTATTATAAGCTTTGACACTCTGAATCCTTCTAACGACAAAGATGGCAGCGAATCCAGACCTACTACCGCAGAAGTTTTAGATATCTGTGAGCGTTTGTGCCGGAATGACTCTGATATGGAGCTTCCAAGCACCCCCCTTGTCTGCAAACCCTTTGATCAAGCATTTGAATATGCTTTCAAGATAGCAGACATTGATCCTCAGAGAACAGTAAGAACATTCACCCTTCTCTCATTAGGTGTTAGCAGTTTCCTTCAGTTTCAAAGTAACTAATTAATAAATTTAGTTTTCTTCAAAAGACAAAATAGGCATAGGTTACCATGTTCTTAATATTTTTAACAAACATTGATCATAAATTACCAAAGGGTAGTTGAATCAATGCTAATAAAGGGTGTTGAAACCTCTGTCATGGTTCGAATTTGGATTTTCTGGTGTGTTTTCTTGTGTTGTTTCTCTATTATGTCTTCAAAATATATGTATTTTTGATACTCAAGGGAGGACATTTTTAGTACTTAGCATATGACAGTCCCCTGCTGTTTCTCTGTCTTGCATGTTTTTGTGACAGATGACATTATATATTCACTTATGATATTGTTGCTTCTGCACTTTTCAGTTGTTTTTTGATGACAGCATCCGCAATTTACAGACAGCTAAACGCTTAGGCCTCCACACAGTTGCGGTAAGAGTAATCAAATGATTCATAAGAAAAATATTTTATATGGCATTTGGAATCAAAGTATTCATATTCATTCTTTGAACTACATACATTACGTGAAGAAACATTTGTAATTAAAATCCGATGTGAATGCAGGTGGGCACATCTGTTCGTACATTAGGAGTTGATCATGCATTGGAGAGTATTCATAATATGAGAGAAGCATTTCCAGAGCTTTGGGATGCTGAGGAGAAGCACGAATTTGTGCACTACAACGCTGGAATTGAAACACCAGTAGAAGCTTAGCTTAGAAGTTTGGAATGTATATGAAAAATAACTGTAGTTGGAGATGGATCACACACACCATATGAATGTGTTTGTGGTTCATTTTTTTTCTGATGTGATGCATTGGATTACATGTTTGATCAGCTTTCTTTTAACCCCACATGCGTCAAAGTTAACCACATCATCATATATTTTAAAATATCAATCTTTGCAATGTGTTTATCGTGAATTTTTCTTTTTCCATTAATTTCTCATTTTTATTTCAAATCACAACTTATTTTATTATGGGAGTTAGGATATGTATATTTATAACAATATAAACTCGCGTCATCAAGTGATTAAAAACCAACATAATAGTATTACTTTCATATTAAACATTAAATAAATTTACTAAATGTCAAGAAATTTTGAGACCACAAATAAAATTAGCATTTAGTTTAACGAAAATTATTGATACTCATCATTTGTAATTTTTGGATTATGAAATTATGTAAAAAAAGTGTTGATATATCTTACTATATGTATACATATATTTTGAATCAAATATTTTTCTTGTAATATATAATGAACTGATATATAATTTTTTATTTGAAGTTGTCTCTAATTTCATAAGATTTATTTTTAGAAATTCAAAATTATTAGAATAAAACTTAGAAGTTATAATTGGTTAAAGATTTTCAATCTTTTTTATTATTATTTATATATATATATATATATATATATATATATATATATATATATATATATATTGTAACAGTAGGGTAATTATTTTTTATTTGAGAAGCAGTATTTGCTTTTAATAAAATATTCTATTTCCTTCTATAATATTTACTTTTACTATGGAGATAACGGCAATTTCTTTTCAATTGAAACAAATATTTTCTTTTAGTCTTCGTTGCAAACATAATATAATTATAATATAAATTATTTGAACACCATTTCTTTTCTTTTATAATCTGTTATTATAAATTTAAAGATTATAAACAATCTTTTACATTCTACTCTATATAAATTAACATAAAAAATATATATAGGACACTACACTTAATAGTACCAAACAGCATTAACGAATCATAATGCTCCATCTCACATGAGTACCACATTATGTTTAGTACGAATACAAAAGCTACTTCATTTTTTGGAAACACAAATGATATATCCCCATAACTACAAACAGTACTTGATTTCATATGTTAAAGTTATATTTATTTGCCATGTAGTATGATCTTATCAGGTTAAATCATTTCGGTGTTATCGTAACGAAATTTAAGTATGTATTTTTTGATTTGATTTAATTGGATTTTTATTTTAAAAATTTTGTTGTAATTAGGTCCATTAACCGTACACTGTAATTGTTAATTATGTGTTAGATGTGAGCACCTGGTTTTTTTTATTTTTTCAATTTTTTATTTTTTTTTGTTTTAAAAAAATAAAATAAAAATTATAACGTGTCAATCTAATATTGTGTCACATCATCACATGGCAGAAACAGTGAAGTGGTAGTGATAATGCCAAGTGTTACTATTAGATATGAAAAGTCTTAATGTAATTCTTCTATTTGTTATTTTGTCTCAATTTGATCATAATTTTTTTAAGACTAAATCAATTTCAGTTCCTATACCAACTTTAATTTTTATATAAATTTTACAATGGTATTTTAATTATAATTGATATTTTTAACAAAATTAAATTTATTTAAATGTATATTTTGTATTGAATTTTATTTAAATGTCACAATGATATAAATGTTACAATGATATTTCTAACAAGATTAAGTTTTTATTTTACATTAAACTTTATTTAAATTTTGTTTTTAATATTTATTATCAATCATTTATAGACAAATGTTAGAGTTGATTTTAAAATAACAACTTCATAAATTGAATTGTAAAATTAAATAAATATATTTATTTAATATTGTTTTATAATTTATATTTGAGTTTATAATTTTTTATTTATTTTTAAATTCACTCTAACATTTATCTATCAATTATAGATATATAAATATTTAAAACAAAATTTAAATAAATTTTAATGCAAAATATACATTTAAATAAATTTAATTTTGTTAAAAATATCAATTATAATATCATTGTAAATGTATATAAAAATTAAATTTGGTATAGAGATAAAACTGATTTAGTTTTAAAAAATTTGGAACCAAATTAAGACAAAATAACAAATATAGATATTGCATTGAGACTTTTCACATCTAATCGTTACACATGGCACTACCGTTGCCATATCACATTGTCTATGTCACGTGTCACAATGTCAGATTGACATGTGTCAATTTTTTTAAAATTATAAAAAAATTAAAATTAAAATTAAAAAAAAAATGCATGCTAACATGTGACACATAGTTAACACCGTTAGAATACTACTAAAATATAATTACAACGAATTTTCTAAAATAAAAAACAATTGAGTCAAATAAAAAAAATACATACTCAAGATTTTGTTACAAAAAATAAAGATATCTAAAATGATTTAACCATGTTATTATTGTCCAACTAATAAGAATATGTGTTTCGATTCCAATTTTTTGATAGCCACTTAAACATGTGAATCCAATATGGTCTGTGTGAAAAGAGAGAAAAAAAAATCATTGAACTGAAAATGGTGCTGTTCATTGGTGAGGGCCATCAAATTGAGGAAGGACAGTGTAGAGGACGAGGATAATTATGACTTTGAGTAAAGCAACACATGCAATAGTACTGTTGTTGCAAACCGCAATCAATGAATGAATAAAGGACCACAAAGAGAATAGTTTTTTTCCCATAGTAGAAAATTCTATCCATTTGCCAGCTTCATGGAATTAAAAGCGTGCTTTTTTGAAATTGAGGGAATTTGATAATGGGTATGTCTTTGTCAGTTAACAGATGAAGATTTCACGTCTGAAATTCTCTTATGTCCACACAGATGGAGAATCATATCATATCCAACTAATCACCAATATAGCAGAAATTCTGCTAATGTTGTGACTTAATCTCAGATATCGATTAATAACAGTAAGCAGTGAAGATAAAAATAAACGCCAACTTTTCTATTCTCTATGCTGCTTTCTAAGCATACTGAGACTATTGTATTAATGTAGATATTGTTCATAAAGTGCACAGGTGACAGTGTATTTACACTATTCAAATTGAAATAGAATATGATCATGATACACTTTTATTCAAGGATAAATACACCCAAAAGTTGTGCTATTACACCTAAAACAACTTTTCATGACGATGAATGGGTTATGAGTTGGTCATTCCTCAAGCAGGAACCCAACAAGAAAGAGCAAAAAGAATACGCCCTTTCCATCCTTGCAAAACCCACTTCCCATCCTCATCAACTGTAAAATCTTTATGATATTCCTTCTTCACCATTTCCTTTACTCTGTTCACGAGCTCTGTGCTCAATGGAAGTTGCTTGAACCTTGCTCTCTGGTTCCTAACCTGCCATTGCTTGTAGGTCTCTGGCCTTTCAACCCTCTCTGCCCCCTCACATGCTATGACATTGATTGCGTCCCTTCCAAACAACCCTTTCTCAAACATAAGCCTAGATGGATCTTCCCGAGGCACATTAGCTTCAAACATATCAAACAATGCTGAGAAGTGGAACAGTGCTTCCCTGAACCTTGTCAAGAAGAATGGTGCATTGTAGGTGCCATTGCCAACCCCGTGCATGAAGATGGTTGGATTGATCCTCCTGATCAACCTCAGCACAGCATCTCTAGGACAGTCTGCAGTCACAGTTTCATCCGACAGGTTCTTCATTCTGTACAAACAGTTAACCACAGTTACTTCACTCCTATCAAGTTTGAGGTCCTCAAGTCTTATGGTTTCCCATTTCTGAGCAAGGCCATTGTACTCAAAAGGGACTCCAAATCTCTTGCAGTACTTCTCTAGGCGCCGCCCCGTCTCCTCTACCCTTTCTGCTGGCCTAAACCCTGACTGAGGAAAATCGATTCCTGTTATACGAAGCCTCGGAGGACCTCCTGCTCTCTGTGAAAGCCGTTGGATGAGGCAAGGCCACTGGAAGCCATAGCTAATCCCAAAGTCAATAATGTGAAGACTGCTTTCACTTTTTGTAAACTTAAGAATAGTGCGGTTAGCCATGAAATATGACATCCAGTGAAATGGTGATGATGTGACATACACTCTGTAAGCTTTTAACATATCTGCAGCAGATGCTGACTGAAACAGCATGAACTTTGGTGTCCCTGCAGCTAACCTTGTCTCCAGACCATCGGCAAAGTAGTGAGCCAAACGCTGAAGTCCATCGCCTGAAGGTGAAGAGTGCTGCCTAATCTGCTTGAGGATTTCATTTGCAGTCCTTGGGTCAAAGCTAGCCACGGCTTGTGCGCATTGAGTTAGCAAAGTCCATAAATCCACCGTTGTTCTTGCACTTTTTCCCTTGTTGGGACCTTTCTTCGAACGTGTTGTCTTCCCATTAGATCCTCCTGAATCAGCAAGCTGTGATGATGACGGTTCACGGTCAGATTTCAAAATGGCTGGACTCTTGCCATCACTGCAAAACAGCACTTCATCGAACATGCTACATGACTCCGAATCATCAGAATAGACAGCTGAAAGCTTATTGCTTCTCTCCTCTTCTTCATGTGAGACATCATCTTTCATGAGATGGCTCCTCTTCTCCCTTGATCCTTTGCCTGTCCTTGTCACACTCTCTTCAGTTACGCCCGCCTTGTTCTGCGACTGAATCAAATTCCAGGCTCCATTTGAAAAATGGAACTCAGCTTGTGCCCCTCTAATCAGATCAGGAGCAACATAAGCGTGTTCCTGAGAATTATGCAGCGATCTTTGTAGCAAATAAGAATCAAAATCACCAGCACCGTTAAACCTATCAGACTCGCATGAATTGTCAGTGGTATAACTGCTATAACTCTCAGAACTAGTGGTTCCACCAAAATTATCATCTGGGTCTGGGTTATCGTTAAATTGACGAGGTGATGATGGGTGACTATGAACCAAAGCATCATAGAATGATTTTTCAGCAGCCTGGAGTCTCAAACAATCGTGCAACATGCAGGGTTTGCGCTCCAAATCATCCTCTTCTTCCATGAGGATATCACTTATGTACCTGAGCATGGGATTGGAGAGCTTAGTACTCTCTGTGTGTTCTCCGTCAGAGCTTGTCCCAGAAGAGGGAGCATCATCGGCGGCAGACTCTGACGGGGAACGTGAATCATCCAACTTGAATTCACTTCCCCCGTTCTGATTCGTAAACACCGAGACAGGTGAATCATCCAACTTGAACTCACTTACCCTGTTCTGATTCGTAAACAACGAGACAGAACCGTTTTCAAATATGAATCCATTTGCCGAACCAGGAAAATTATCCAGAAGGGAATCCATGGAGAGCATGATGTTAGCCAGAATAGAATTCGAACAAAAAAAACTTTACTTTCCACAGAGATCTAGTTCCTACGGTGCTTTGCTATAGCAGACAAGAATCTTTGACTAAGCAGAATCTTCTACCACCCCAAAGACAAAACAATAACAGATCAAGCAAGCAACAATAATGAAGAAAAATTCAGAGATCTAACGAAAACTACAGTGACTCTAGTCCTATATTTTTGGAAATATAGATTATAACGCAGAAGAATGAAGGTATGAATGAATAAGAGACAGAGACAGAGAGAGAGCGAGAGAAGAGAAGAGAGAGAAAGAGAAACCTAGTTTTGTGAGGAGTTACCGAACCAAGACAATGCAACTAAGAGTGAGCAGAAGTAAAGCAGGGGAAAGGTACTGAATGGGAATACTAATATATACTAATTTACAACAACAAACCTTTGCTCTTTTCCTTTAAGGTTCTGAAGTTTCTAGGAAGGTGTACGTGTTTTTAAAAGGTGTGGGTCAGACACAATTTTTCACCACTACTTTCTTGTAATTATCGTGGGAATAAATTATCAATTTAAACTTATAAATAATAATAACCACTATTTATTGAAAATTTTATGTAATATTCAAATTGAAACATGAACATCAATTATTTTAATTGAATTAGCAAATTTATAATATCATCCCATTGTAGGAAATTTGTTTATTTTTGTAATTTCTTTAAAAAATGTATAATAAAATATTTTAACTTTTTGACCTTGTTAAATATTTTTCGTCAAAATTATCAAAATTAAAATATTGTTTTTTATTTTAATTTAAAAATATATTTGATTTTAACCATAATAATTAAAAAAATTAATTTTATATAAAAAAAGTAAATGTAATATTTTTAACTTCATTAGAAATTGAGTGAAGGAGATTCTCAAACACGGTTCTAAATGCAATCTTTAACAAGTTGTTTTTTCTTTTTTCCTTCTTTTAAATTAGTATTCATTAATCCATTTGAATATAATAATTATCATCAATTTGATCCTTGTTTTTTATATTCATCAATCAATCAATTTGGTTACCACATAAAATAGCTAATAATTATCAGAATAAAAATAAAGTAATAAACCTTGGCAACTACGACCAAAATATCTTATTAATTCATGTTTTAATGATCATATTTTACTTTTTATCAATATTTATTTATTAAAGCTATTTCTAAGTCTTTAAGACGAATTTTTTTTTTTCATTACTTTAACACTACAACACAAGTATTTAAGACGATATTTTTTTTCATTAAAATTGTAATAAATATACACGAAAACTGATTAAAAACGTATATCCTTTATTTAATAAATGCGGATAAACTTATTGTACGACCAAATAAAAGTCCAATGTCGGATTTTATAGAAAGAAAGAAAAGAAAATAAAATCACGTGTCGGTTTTGTTTTAGTTTATCTAGACAGAAGAAACATAAAATTCGAATAAATATGATTACCAATCAATTAGTTTTGTTCTAGAGAGGAAAAAATTTTAATTAATCAAACTAAATTAGTAAACTACCTTTTTAATCGTGTTATTAATATGAATTATTTATTATCATATATAATTATTAATATTGGTGAAAATGTTAACCATACATAATTTTGAAAATTTTTAATGTAATTATTTTATATTTAAAGTTTCAAATTTAATCCTAAACGATTATGTTAAACGTCACTATCTTAAAAAATTTTCTAGTTTGATTTTTAAATATATATTTATATCGTTAAAAATTACAAACGTATTATATTTATTTGTTCTCGTTTAATTAGTCTTTCTTTTATTTTATTTTTTTAAGTAACAAATCATAAAATACAAGTTAAAAAACATACTATAAATTGTATTGTTAATTATATATATATATAGAGAGATTGGGTATATATGTATGTAATATTTGATTTTGGAAAACCTTGATCGGATGGTTTCATCATAGTTTTCATGTGTGATGTATAGGAATATCCCTAAAGTGGTTAAGTAAGAACGGTAAACACAATTTTTAATAAAATTCTTATTAAAATTTGATAAAAATTTTATATTCAATTTAAAAACCGATTTTAACTTTAATTTATTAATAAATTTTATTATGATTTTTTTTAATTTATCAAACCAATCATCTTATTTATTAATTTTCACAAATTTTTTTTTTCACTCTCTTTTTTAATAAACAGCTTCACTTTCATTTGCTTTTTTTCTTCTTCTTCATATTCATTAATTTTTACTTTCAATTTCATCTCCATTCCAAACATAATCTAAGAAATATATATTGGCTTTATTATTATCTAGTTACATAGAAAAACTTCAAGTAAAACCGACATATGCATACATTTGACTTATGCATTTAACTTAATAACGAATATTTTATGTCATCCTAGCATTAGAAATATAAACCTACTACTAAAATTGAATAGATTTATGATAAGCTAATTGTCACTTTCTAATGAGAGTTATTTATTATAGATTTAATTAGTCATATGGTATACATTTTAGTTCAGATGTATCATTTTGGTACTCATATTTTAAAAATGTGTCAATTAAATCCTAATTTTTGAAAAAATGTTTTAATTAAATCCTTTTAAGACAAAAATTATTAAAGCCGTTAACTTAATTAATGATTTTTACTACTAAATTTTAATATAAATATCAATGTTTAATTTTGTAAGTTATTTTAAATATCAATACTGTTAATGGGATTAATAATTTTTTGCTGCAATGGAGTTAATTGAAACATCTTTTCAAAAGTTGAGATTCAATTAACACATTTTTTAAAACAGTATCAAACTGACACATTTAAACGAAAATGGACACCATCTGACTAATTAAACCTTTATTATAATTTTAGAATCTTATGAAAAACAAAGTACATATGATCAAGATATAATGTTTGAGTAAATCTGAGTTGATTCATGGAAAATATATATATAATTTAAAAGTATTATTTTTGAAAAGAATAGGGAGGATTATCTCAAAACAAGGAAGCAGTGAAAGAAGGTTCGTTAGTCAAATCAGAAGCTCACATGTTGAAAGGTATCCTTGACCAACAAGTTATTGACTAAAGCGTGTATTACTTAATTAAATACAATTTATTAATAAAATATTCGTTTTTCATGATGTCCAGACACATTTGACTTAGCGTCAACATCTTAAATCTAACTAGTGTCAATATATTATCACAAATTAAATCTTTATTAAATGGATTATCAAATATTAATGCATCTCTTTTCTACGTCACTATTTAATTCTTTCAAATATTTTTCCTTACCAATTACTTTTAGTTGTTGAAGGCTTCCCTTTAGAAAATTCTTCCACAACATTCTTTAAGCTTTTCGATATTAGATTTATCCAGATACATCCCCTAGACCCTAATAATTCATGTTTATATATAAATATATTATGTTCATGACTTTTTATTTTCTTTTGTTTGTCCTCCAAGTTGTGGATGCAATCACGTATCTAGACTCTGATTTTGTTCATTTTCAACTTCACAGAATCTGGGTGAGTGAATCTGTCTTGTGTTGTGTTTCGAAATGGAATATTCGATGAGAATTAAATAAAATAAAAATGGTGTGGTAAACGAGGAATGAATCAGATCGCAGATATGCTGTTTCCGAATTGGTGCTATCAATTATAAACTCAATCTCTGTACAAACAAAATCGAGAAGGATGAAAAAAATGTTGTCGGGAATTATTATTATTTAAGAAAAATAGTTGAAACAATATACGTTTATATATATTAAGAAAATGATGATATTTGAATGAATTTGAGTGAGAGAAAGAGAAAATTGTGTTCCAATCTAATGAGTGGCTAGCCGTCAGCACAGGAAAAAGGGAGAGACAATGGTGAGGCTTCTGTAGTCACCTTGGACTTCAAACAATTAAATGTTTGATTTTTAAGTGAAGCATTATAAAGAATTTGACTTCACTTACTCTTAAATAAATTTATATTAGTTCTAGATAAATTCTATTACAGCACTATTTTCAATTTTAAAAAATTAATACAATACAATGTTATGAATAAACTTATAAAATCATTTTTGATTAAAAACTTTTATAAATAAATTCGTAGCTTTTATTAAGTTAAATATAATTATAGTTTCTAAATTTAAACATAAAATTAAAATTTGTTTCAGTTCCTAATGGATATAACCATTTAGATTTAACGACCTTAAAATTTTGTTGATGTATTAAATGATATTTCGTAGTGTATCAAACAGATTAAATAGTTTAAATGAATTTAATATAGTTAGATTAGAATTATAGTATTTATTTACTTTTAAAGTTTGATCACTTAAGATAAAATGAATTCTAATTTTATATCAAAATTAAAAGAGTAAAAATATATTTAATTATTTTTTATTAATATGTTGTTTATTTTATTCATTTTTAACTAATATAGAATTTATGAAATTGCTTAAATTCTCAATAAGAGGGAGGGGTGTTATGTTTTAAATTGATAAATAAATTTGTGTTGTTTGTGATTGTAAACGTGAACTAAGTTTGAAATTTGAAAAGTAAAACTTTGTTTAGACAAGAGAATGAACTGGAAGACGTGGAAAATAATGAATTTAAGGAGAAAAGAATTAGAAAATGAGATTGTTTGGATAAAAAGATGAAAAGTTAAAAAATGAAAAGAAAAGAAAAAAAGTAAGTTTGTGAGTGTGATAACTAACAAAAATATTTTAATTAATAAAATTGTATAATTAAATTATTTAATATTTTAATATTATTACAATATAAAAATATATTAATAATATAGTTATTAAAAATTTATAGATATAATTTGGTTTATCCTATTATATAAAGTTTATAAATATAAATATTAATAAATCATATGAGTATAATTTTGGTAAATCGATTATACTTGTAAATATTTTATTAATATGTATATCTATGATTTATTATGTAAATTTTTTTATAGATTACACATTAGCTTCTTCTTTTTTTCGTAAATCCACTCTGTTTTTTTTTTTTTTTTTTTTTATTTTAATTTTCTTTTTTTTTTTTTTTTTTTATTTTTTTTATTTTTTTTTTTTTTTTTTTTTTTTTTTTTATAAAAAA